>JAEEGL012232247.1_pt1 | contig 87440 bp, 93 predicted proteins | sample 9134231 | NCBI WGS metagenome assembly JAEEGL01 (sample SAMN16246548, study PRJNA631951) | gut metagenome | biome: gut microbiome; feature: rumen; material: fiber-attached | host: Bos | place: Iran: Karaj | collected 2018-10 | reverse complement strand
TATCTCTTCAGGCAGCCCCAAGGGTAACTGGTGGATGAACTTGTAAACGACACCACCACCGCGGGATATGGTGTAATGGCAGCCACGGAAGCTTTAGGTACTTCTGCCTTGTGCGTGAGAGTTCGAGTCTCTCTATCCCGACAATTGTTGGTTGCGCAAACAACGAGATTAGGTCTGACGGTATCGCTGCAGCGGTGACGGTAGACTGAAAAGAGGCAGTGTACGCCAATGGTAGAGCGGCGGCCCATTTAAGGTCGTGTGTTGTGGGTTCGATACCCATCACTTGCTTTTAATAGGAGTATAGCTCCAATGGTAGAGCGTCGGTCTCCAAAACCGAGTGTTGCAAGTTCAAGTCTTGCTGCTCCTGTTCTATGCACGTGTAGCTCAAGCGGCAGAGCGCGGGTCTTCCAAACCTGAGGTTCCGATTTCGAGTATCGGTACGTGCTTATTTTTCCGAGATTGGGTCAGTAGTAGATCGCATGGCCTGGGACCATGATTAGGGCGGGGCGGAACCGTCATCTCGGACAAACTCCTTTTTAAGGTGCGCTCTGACCTAGTTTGAAAGGTTGCGTAAACTTTCAAACGTCAAGAACAAGAGAACTTATAGAGCTTGGCTCGCACTGAGTTTTGTAACCCCTTTTGCTCAGTGTTTCTGGGTTGCGCTGTGCCGCCCGCCTAAGCAATAACGCAGTTGCTCACAGTGTTTCAGTTGGCTGCATTTTTGCCTCATGGCTGATACTTTAAGTCAGCCGCTCATAGGTCAATGGTGTAGAAGTTCTGCACGTCAGTCTGATAAACTGAAGGTTCTGGGGCAGTACCAGGTTGGCCTAAACACTTTTTGGGGCGCTAGTATAACGGTTCATTACGCTGGCCCTGCAAGCCGGATATACGGGTTCGATTCCCGTGCGCTCCAGACTTATTGTTCAGTGGCATAGAAGAGCGGTTCATTCAGCAGGCTCATATCCTGCTAAGGCTGGTTCGACTCCAGCTGTCACTAGGCGTTAGACAAAGAGTGTCCGTGCATGCATTCTTGGGTTTTTTCCGAGTTCATAATCGGATGTGCTGAAATGATTGAGTAATGGGACTAGTGCTTAGCGGCGAACATGATGCAACGGCGTGTGAGTTTATAGACTACGTTAAGTCAAAACGATGTCTTGCATGTACTAGAACATACTTAAGCGAGTAAGTGCGAAGCAGGTTCAATTCCTGCTAGCGCCATACATTTATGGGAGCACGCTATTATGGATGTTAAGCAAGCAAAAGCGCTCATTAAGAAGTACAGATTCAGATGGCGTTTTGATAGAATGACCAAAGAAATGTATGTTGAGTGCGTTTGTAAGCATAACGCAAACTGCCCAGTTACAGGCAAAATGGTGGTAGTGAATCGTAACGAGTTAAGTAAGCGAGCACTTAAGAGTCTACCTGATTGCTGTGTAAAGTACAATATGGTTCAGGCGCCGTTGTTGTGGTTTAGAGAGACGGTAATTTTTGAAGATCCGTTTGACGGAAAAAGTAAGCCGGCTCTCTCGGTACCTAAGCAATATATGGATAAAGCGGTAAATTGTCCGTATTGCGCAACCGCGTTTGAAGTGCAGCGCTGCGTTAAGTCCGCGCCAATATGGTTGCGTATTTACGTAAAACTTGTAGGCGCCTAATGGATAAGGAGACGAGCGCTCTGGTTCGTTGCGTGCAAGTTCGATTCTTGCCGCCTACAAAAAAAATTTCAAAATGGTTAATATTTACTAATCATTTGAAAAACCATTATTTATATAATTTACGTAAACGATAAATAATGGAGGACAACGAATGGTACGTTATAACGGCAAACTTTACGAGAGCGCAGCTTGGGAAGACATAAAACAGGGAATCTTGGCAAAATATGCTAAGAAAAAGTATTACGAATGGGAATATTCATACGACAGATACAACCCACAGCTTGGTACTTCTCAACGTACTTCAACCGTTATTGCAAGCACTGAATCACAGGCAAGAAGCATTGCAGACAAAAGATGCCGCGCTTACAAAACTTACGGTTCGTTGAGTTTCACAGGCTTGACTGGCAACAAAAAGTTGCTTGAGTTGAACAAAGACTATCGTATCGTTTTTGAAAGAAACGATAAACAGTCAAACTTCGGCATTACGGCTTACAAAGTTGAAGTTGAGAAAATTTATCACTGCTAACGCGGTGTTAAGATAGAGTGCCTGCAACCTGGGTAAAAGAGTTGTAAAACTGCCCGGAACACTTGGTCCTTTAGGCGAATTGGTTAAGCCGTCACCCTCTCAAGGTGAAAATTGTGAGTTCAAATCTCATAAGGACTAATATCAAGGAGCGCGTCTTCGGACAAACTCCACTAATGCCAGCGTAGCTCAATTGGCAGAGCGCTTGCCTTGTAAGCAAGATGTTGTGGGTTCGATTCCCTCCGCTGGCTCTTACTGAAGAAACTTACAAAGAAATTTGAAAGTTTCTAATCAGTTTTGAAAACGCTTATTATATAATTTGCGTAAAGGACGATGCGAGGCGCAACAGCGGCAACGCTGCGTGGTCAAACCGTTCAGCTGGGTACGGCTGAAAGGTCACTGTTTAGGTGCAACTCCACTAATCGCCACCTGATCCTGACGAAGTTGGTAACAGCCACGACAATACTCGTATAGGCCGTAGCTTCAACCCCAATCCGGAATGGGGTTGGTAAAAGTGAAAATCAGTGTAAGGAGGAAGCGCACTTGACGCTGTGAACGTAACGCAGCTAGGATAACTTGTCTTCCTTTAACCCCCGACTGAAGCAGAGCTCTTAAGCAGAAGTTGGATAAGTGCTGGCATAAGTTGAAGAAACGGGCATCCAGTTTGGTAAGTGATTTTTTTTTTGGGGCTATGGAGCAGATGGTTAGCTCGACACGTTGTCAGCGTGAAGGTCGCGAGTTCAAGTCTCGCTAGTCCCGTCAATAAGTTTTAGAATATGCAAAAGCCAATCACTTGCAAAGTCTAGAACTTATACAGCTTTTGCGGATATACTAAATGGGTTCGAATCCCAAAATGCGCGCTATAAAAAAGTGGATATTAGAGAATCCGCAAAAGTTTCTTTATTTTGTGTTAGTGGCCGAGTGGACGATGGCAGTGGCCTGTTAAGCCACCCACGAAAGTGCATCGCAGGTTCAAATCCTGCCTAACACGGTTGAGGTGAGTTGCAAGTTTCTACTCCTCTCGAGGTGGAGATAAGAAACTGAGGTAAAGTAGGTATGCTCGTTTAGCGCTGAATGAGCAAATTGAAATTCCGCTGAGATGCGCCGACTGACAGGTCGCTCCTAGTTTGAGGCTGCGTGGTAGGGAAACGTTTTGGAGCGTTGGGAGAATTGGCTGAATCCAACTGACTTGAAATCAGTCGGGCCTTCGGGTCCTGCAGGTTCGAATCCTGCACGCTCCGTAAAAGTTTCTTTCAAAAACAAGTGGCAGAAGGCGTTTCCTTCTGCCACGTGGCAAAAACTTTGTCACGTTAAATTTGGGTCGGTGGCTGAGTGGTCAAAAGCGGCGGACTGTAAATCCGTTGGGTTAACTCCCTACGAAGGTTCGAATCCTTCCCGGCCCATAAAATCGCACTGGAAAACATCCTGTGTAAAGTATGAAAGATAGCAAGTAGAGAGAATTTGCTTAAACTGCAGTAAGCAAAGTGACTTTCATTGCTATAGGACCTCTGAATGTGAGAATTGTGGAAAAGAGCACGACGGTTCTTATGGAAGTGGACGCTTTTGTAGTAAAAGTTGTAAAGCTTCTTTTAATGCAAAAAAAGTCAAATGGGATACAGAAAGACTTGCCAAACTTGCTGAAGCACGTTCTCATATAAAATATAAAGAAACAGAAGGTGGATATTGTAGGTTTTGTCAAAAACTTTGTAAAAATGGAAATTCACTTCGTAATCATGAAAGATTATGCAAAGAAAATCCAAATAGACAAACTCCTACAAGTAATTGGCACTTGGCAATGAAAAAACGTGGTGGCAATTTTCAGTCGCCACAAGAGTATAGTTGTCAGTTTTGCGGTAAAGTATGGATAACTACTAAAAGTGGCTTTCATATTCACGAGTCTTTTTGCTCTGCAAATCCTGAAAGAAAGGAGTGTTATTGGAAAGGGAAGCGTCATTCTGAAATTGCAAAACAAAAAATTTCAGAAGGATCGAAAAAAGCGCACGATGAAGGAAGAGGTCACACTTGGCAAAACAGGTACTTAAATCCTTCATATGCTGAACAATGGCTGTATGGTTTCTTAGACTCAAGAAATATACGGTATGAAAAAGAAGTGCCTTTCAAAGGTTTCTTTTTAGATGTTGTTGTCGGAAATAAAGTTATTGAAATTGATGGCGAGCAGCATTATGACGAGAAAAAATTTCCTCAGCAAATTGAGTCTGATAAGAGAAAAGATAAACTTTTGAAAGAAAACGGCTTTGAAGAGCTACGCTTAAGATGGAGCTTAGTTCAAAAAGATAAAGAAAATCAAATAAAGATTTTAGAATCTTTTTTGAAATAAATTTTATTCTGGGGTGGGCAAATTGGTATGCCAGCGGTTTCTGATGCCGTCAAAGTACCGAAAGGGAAAATGCGGGTTCGAATCCTGCCCCCAGAAAAGAGAATGAGTGTACACATACTTCTTGAAGTTTTGCCAAGTTACTTCTAAAACAAATTTTGGTTAGTTATTGGTGGCAGCTGTAAAACAGAGAATTTATAGAAGTCGGTAGACCTATAGAGAACCCCTGGAGTTCGTGAGCATGCTACATTAAAAAAGCTCTCTGTAACGGCGATTCTGTATAACGGTAAGTACGCCTGCCCTACACGCAGGAGGAGGTGGTTCGATTCCATCATTGCCGAATTTTCGTCAACCTCGGTTCGAGGTTAAAAGGAGGAAGTAATGAGAAAGCACTCAAGAATGTATGTTTATTGGGTGGAGTTCAATTCTTGCGGCGAACATAAAAAGCGTCCTGTTGAACTCAGCCGATTGAGTTTTCACGTTTCTCCTTGTCTTAGGACGCTTGGGATTTTATTTGAGCCAGATGACATGAAGTCACGATTTGCAAAAAAAGATTATAATCTTAAAAAGGTTAAAACATTTGACCAGTATATAAATGTTGTACTTGAGCATTATCGTAAAATGATTCAGAAGAGTTTCGACAAAAGGTTGCTGAAATTCCGGTAGACTTTAGAGGAGAGTTAAATTATACGGTACATTATGGGCGAGCAAACTCTAAGAGATGTCCGTTCTATGTGCCACAAAAAGCGATAAGAATTATCCTTAACTCAGATTCGATTTATAGAAGTTCTTGCTTAAGGAATGTAACGATTGCTCGTTAATATAAACTTTGCGGTCTGATTTTTGGATATTGCCGAGGAAATTCATGGTTTTCGTTTGTAGGCAGTCCCGACTGACAGCGCAGTACTCAGGAAGTACATTTGGTGGCTCGATTCTTCACTGAGCCAGTGAGTTGAAACCTGTTTAGTTGAATGAGACGCTTTGCTTGTAAGCAAAGTTTTCTCGAGAAGTCATGCTGGAGAGATGAAGAACACAACATGACGCTCATCATGCAATGCGTTAGTTTGGGATAACGGGGTTCGAGACCCCGGGACTGCGATAAGTGGGGAAGGTCCACTATATAAGAACATCAGCTTACTTGCGTAATCGGTGGCGCCGTCGAAGATACACGAAAGCTAAGTGTACATTTGCGTAAGGAAAAACTTGCTGATTGGCCTGTCGTTTCTATAAATGTTGAGACAGGTAACTTTTGGGCTCGTAATTCAGCTTGGTTAGAATAACGCACTTTTAATGCGTAGGTCGGCGGTTCAAATCCGCCCGAGCTCAATAAGTTTAACGTAACGCTTGCAACGTTATGTTGACTTTCGAAGCCCCGTAGTCGCAAGGCAGGAATGATCATCCTGTAGTAGAAGAGGCGGTAGGCTTTTAAGGTTTGCGTAGTGGAAACCTCAAATCTTACAAGTAAGTAAGTCGGCTATGCTGATGCGCCGTAACAGCCGGTCTAGAGGGGCCACCGTTAGCCGCGGAGTTCACAGCAGGAAATCCCCCACTTTTTGGAGTGCTGCCAGAGAGGCCGATTGGGGCGCCCTGCTAAGGCGTTAACCTCGCAAGAGGTTCGCAGGTTCGAATCCTGCGCACTCCGAGAGCATATGCGACTGTATCTTAGCGTATGTATAAGGTTCATCTTGTGCTGGTACAGACAGGTTTGAACTAAGCGTTGAGTAAAAGAAGACTGAAAGGCGCACAGGTAGTTGATATGCGTAGGCGGTAATGAGTAGGGTGCTTAACTGCAAGAGAAAGTTGCCTAGGCGAAAGCTTAACGGACTGGTCCGACGTATAAAGTACTATCATTATTTTGTATTAGTTTGAAGAGTTTCTAATCATTTCGCAAATAATAATTTATATTATTTGCGTAACGACACAAACTTCTGTTAATATTTTTATAGCAGGTTGGAGCACCGGTTGTTGCTCGCAAGCCTCATAAACTTGCTGTCAGGTGAGTTCGACTCTCACACCTGCTAAAAAGTAACAATAGAAACTTCGGTTAATATTGTTATCGTTGCGGCAACGTAACGCGGGCGGCTTCCGTTCGTTAGAATAAGCAGTGAATTCATAAGCTGTGAAAGTTGCGCGTTAGTTCGCGCAGCGGTGAGTCAAATCACTTCATGAGAAAGCAAAACGTATAACGTGCTGTGGCGCACTTCGAGAGCAACTGCGGAGAAGTGTAGCAGTACGGCCTGTAAGGTGTAACGGGCTTGAGCCAAGTTCAAAAGACAAGGCCGACAAAATGCGTTTTTATCAATGCTAAAGACCCGCAAGGTCAGACAGCGTTGATAATCAAAGCTGCGTTGCATGCTTGGTAAAAAACTGAGTATGTTGTGGCGAGTAAATTGAGTACCCGCAAGGGAAAGAAGGAAGGCGAAGTTTTCTAAACCAGCCAAAAGTTGGCAAGGAAGCAAGACCGACCTCGTCTTCTAAGATGACACTATCGAAAGTGATTTAGCTCATTTGGTAGAGCGTCTGTCTTAAACACAGAATGTAGTTGGTTCAATTCCAACAATCAAATTAAGCAAAAGTGTCGGTCACGGCAAAATGACAATAGCGTTACCCAGATGAAATATGCTGGCTTGACTAGTACCGCAAGGAACGTCATGAAGTGAAAGGAGTAATCAACTTGTAGGAGCCCGCAAGCTTCGCAGACCGCAAGTCGCAAGGGAGGAAACGATTACCTTATAAGTTTTGTCGTAGTAAGTTTGCCTTGTCTTACAAGGTCGCTATGAACTCTACAATCAGAAATGGTTGTGTGGTGAAAGCTGCGAAAGTGGTTAAGATGAGTTCACAAAAGGTCAAACACCTCAGCCTTTGTTTTTCTTCGAATCTAAACAAGTTTAATCGACAGTATACGGGCTGCTATCTCAACTGGCAGAGAAACAGATTCTTAATCTGTAGGTTCGGGGTTCGATTCCCCGGCGGCTCATTGTGGGGTTCATGATGGTTACGGGCATAAAAAAATATGCTTTGTGGGTGAATGAAAATGGCGTTGACAAAGGCGTTATTTTTTCACTCAACACTTACGATGTAATACATTGTGATTTTGCCACATCTGTAATGTATGTTTATCATGAGCAAGAGTGCTTGGAGCCATATGTCACAGAAAAGTTTTTTACTCGCATATTTTCGCCTGCTCACTTTGCTAAGTATGGAATGAAATATGTTGTTAGTGAACTAAATAAGCAAGCGAAGAAAGGCTGTAGATATTACTATACAAGAGTGAACAGTAAACGCGTTCCATTAAAGGTTGGCGCGGTTCTGAATAGAGAAAGTAAAGCTTATGCTTTATGTGGTCGTGAGGTAAAAGTAAATTACTTCACGGATTTGAAAAGCTAACCTACCCTAATGCTGGGACTGGGGGCTGCTTTTCAATGAAGCTTGACAATGCGCAAAGTGAATGTAGCAATATTCTGCAATGAGCGAAGTTCCGCTGGCGCCAAGGCAGCAATGCCTTCGAATCAGATACCAGTCAAAAAGATTAGTGCTTGCAGCACTTCTTCAGAAGCGTTCCTCTGTGTGTCAGGTACCACGATTTATGGAGTTTGTCAGTTAATGGTTAGGCCCTCGGCCTGTGGAGCCGAAGATGAGGGTTCGATTCCCTCCAAACTCCCAAGTTTACCAACTGTCTTCGGATAAGTTGGTCGTTACAGCGAAATCTGTAATGTAAAGTCGAATTATTGGGTTAAAGACTATAACCGGTCGATTACCTCTTACCTGAGTGTACATAATTGGTATCTGTGTGGTTGACCGTAAATCCAAGTTTTTGCAGCGTAGCCAAGTGGGTACGGCATCGTCCTTTGGAGACGACATTCCGCAGGTCCGAGTCCTGCCGCTGCAGAGATAGTCGGTATTTACATTCATAAGTAAGTATGTCAGAGTCTGGCAGCCGGGCGGTACGGTTATCAACTTGTAAAGGCGTGCTCTAGTAAGACTTTACATGAACCGATGTCTGTAAACATCGACGGCAAATTGCTGAAAATAAATCAGGTCCGACTCCTGGGCCCGGCATTTTTGGAGGCTTTTATGGAGGGTGTGTTTTTTACACTTGAACAGAATGAAGGTACAGAAGACGGTTTCTTGCAGTATGGCCGCGGTGGTAAACTATGTGACGACATTGAAAGCGCATGGTGTTTTGACACTGCTGCTGAGGCAGAAACATTTAGAAATTTGAACATTTTGTCTGACTTTCATGTTCAAAGGTGGACTGATTGACGGACTCCTGTAGCTCAGTGGTTAGAGCAGCATCCTTATAAGTTGTGTGTCGGTAGTTCGACTCTACCCAGGAGTAAGAAGTGGATGTAGGTGCAAATCCTACCACTCCGATTTTTACACAAACGACTCGAGCGTTTGTGACGGACATGATGCAACTAGAAGACATCTGGGTAGTAGTGCTCAGTGGTATAGGTGCAAATCCTATTGTCCGTAACTCTTAGAAAGAGGTTCTAATATGGACAAATTCATTTACAGTTGTCTTAACGAATGCACTTCAGAAGAAGACCTCAACAAAGTATGGCGTTTGTTTGAAGTTGTTCGTTGGGAAGACAGGAACAGGTACTTAGAAACAGTAATGGCGTCTGAGCAGCTAAACTTGCCGGGCGACCCGTCAGCTAGGTATGAACTTCTTAAAGAGTTGTTTCTAAATTTTAACGCAAAACATTAAGGTCCCGTAGCTCAACTGAATAGAGTCACGCCCTTCTAAGGCGTTTGTTGGCGGTTTGAGTCCGCCCGGGATCATATTTTCCGCCTATGGCCTAATGGATAGGGCACAAGGTTGCGGACCTTGCGATTGGGGGTTCGAGTCCCTCTGGGCGGGCGAAGTTGATTTGTAAAGTAGGGACAGCGGTAGACATGTTGCAAAGGCGCATGCTGAACCGGGAAGTTAAATATAGGGGCCTGTTTAGGACAGGAATACGCTGCAACTGTAGTGCGAGTACGTAAGCTGCAGTGCTGAAACGCAAGTCACTTATTGAGCAGCACAACTAAAATTGTGCTGTTAATTTTTCTATACACTATTTGGAGGAATATCATGGCAAAAATTACATTAGCAAGAGCGTTTGTAGTACGCAAGCGCTTAATCAACGAAATTCAGACACTTCACAGAACACTTTATAGCACCGCGGTACAGCGCCGCAAGGAAGAGAACTCACTTGTTGACGGCAAGTGCTTTAAAGACCTGCTTAAAGAGCTGCAAGACAAACGCGCTCGTCTTGTTGATCTCAACACCGCTATTGACAAAGCAAACGCCGAGTCAGCACGCCCAATTCTTAACATGATTGAGGCAGAGAAACAGAACCTTTCATTGTATGGCATAATACTTGAAAGAGTAAGAGCGTTTGAGCCAGTAAGCAAAGAGTTTGACGCTTACAAATTCAACGAAAAGACAAAGCAGCTTGGCGACTACGTTACATACGAAAACAAACTTATTGTAAGTGATGGTACTTTTGAAGATGCAGTCAAGGAATGGACAGATCTTTATGAAAATAAAGTAAAAGAAATCCAAGACTTGGAAGACAAACTTTCTGAGGTTAACGCCTCAACATTGATTGAATTTTAATAGGGAAGGATAGTAAGTCAGGTTTGCAATATTGCCCACCTGGAGCGCTTACCAAAATTCTTTACACGGTAAAGAACGAAAGACACTTCTAATGTCTTTTGCAGAAGCTTCTGGACGGCAAAACTGGATAAAAGGCAAAAATAACGTGAAACAGCTGTATTTACAGCAAACCGAAAAACGTAAGATCGTCCTGCTAGGCAAACTTTTCAAAACTGGCAAGAGAGGAAAAACTTGTAAAATTTCAAGTTAACAGTGGATAAAATCATTGCCTGACTTACCTATAAAGTTGCAGCTAAAATGTTTTATATATGTGATAAAGCGAATTCCGAATGGGCATTTTGCATATAACGCTGCAACCTACCTTTAAGATTAAACCGCTGGGCAGACTGTCCCAGCGGTTTTTTGTTCTAATTTGATATAAAGAAACGTATTATGGTAGACTACTTATTCCCCTATGTAAATCAGAGAGACCCAGTATGGCAGCAGGAATATAGAGTTGCTTGTGGGAAATATGGAAAGACGTTCAACTTGGAAGACGTTCGCTTCAGAGACCTTGGATTTCTAAAGTATCATTTTAGAAGTATCGCAAAGTATATGCCTTGGATTCATAAAGTCTATATGATAGTGTCATCGGAGACACAAATCCCGAATTGGATAAACCAAGACACTGTCGGGATTATTCTCCATAGAGACTTTATTCCAAAGCAGTATCTCCCCTGCTTCAACTCCAACCGTATAGAAATGTTCTTGCCAAAGCTAGATTTTCTTCAGGAAAAAATTATTTACGCAAATGACGACTTTTATGTTATGCGCCCAACGCATGAAAGCGATTTCTACAATGGCAGCCGTCCAAAAATGTACTGGGTAACGAAAGGCCGCGTAAAGTCAGATTTCCAAGGAGTATGTAAACGCTCTTTTGACTTAGTACGTAACGATTACAATGTAAATTTGGGGTTGAAGCCTAACGAGTACATTAGGCCGCCACATAATCAAGTGCCACTATTGAAGTCAGTTATGAAAGAAGTCTGGCTTAGCCACTCTGATGAAATGATACGTTCCATAGAAGGGACCCCGTTTAGAGAACTTTTATCTGACTATAATCAATACATTTATTCTAACGCGGAGATCTCCAAAGGGATAGTAGACAAAGACGTCAAAATTGGGAAATACTTTGACTTGACTGACAAGAACTTCATTGATGTTTCTAACGAAATATATGCGCCTGAAAGAAAGCTGCTTTGCATTAATGACGGCGGCGCTCAGGAGCGGAACACTGAATTGGTAACTTTAGCGTTTGAGAAGAAGTTCCCAGAAAAGTGCAAGTATGAATGTTAATTTCTATTTATGAAGATTCGGCTTCCTGTTAAGAACGGCGTTCATGTAGTGCCCTTTAAGAAAGGCTACAAAATGTTCCAACGCTATATCGACTTATTTGATGACTTCGGATTTTTTGCGTTAGCTCGCCTTGCAACGTCTGCGGTGAGTGAAGACTATTATGTTATCTATTACGGCAAAAAACATAAGATGAGCGGATTCGCTGTTTTCAAAAGCGCAAACGATGAGATAAATTCTGTCTTTGTGCCTTGGATTGGCGTTGCGACTAAACGTCCTAAACTATGTCCGTTCAACTTTGTCGACATTGTTTTTCGCTATCTTGTTGTCGACCGTGACCCCGTCTATAACCGTGTTTACGGACATACGCTGAATACACGCGCTGCAAAAATCTATTCATTTACCGCCCGTCATTTCAAGTTTGACTATACCTATGAGCCGAAGACTGGCAACATTACCTCAACAAGAGAAACATTTTTGAACAGAAACAGCTAATTTTTGAGGTTAAAATGGAAAGAATAAAAGAAGATTTATCTGACTATCAGATAAACGTAATTCAAGATATGTATGAAGCTGACATCGGCTGTGGATTCAACACTGATTACGAGACAGTTCTTGAGTCAATGTACCAAGACGAAGACTTGGCAGATAACGCTGAAGAAGCTGCTGAATACTATATGTCGCTTATCGAGTCTACAAAAACAGATAAAACGCCGATGAAAGAAAGTGTAGATGCTTATGAAGGCGAGTTAGTTGTTTCAGAAGACGGCAACTATTGCTATACGAGCGCAAAAAAACTTTTGGCAGACTTAAACGCTGCTGACATCTGGCCTTTGGAGCATTCTCTCCAGGGCATTGCGCAAGACAGAGACACTGCTAACTATTGGAGTTACTACCCATCAGTAGTCAGCTATGTTCAGAAAAACACTTTCAGCCCTTATCACTGGGAAAGTTTGGACCATCACGAGTTGGTTGACATTGCATCTGCTACTATCGATCTTAATAGCAAGAGCGTTTCATTTGTTTTGGGCGTTATGCCTGATGAAATGCCAGAACTCTATGATGAAATTTATGACATGATTGACCGTGGCTATTGGGTACAAGATGATGAAAATGCGTTTACTATTCCAGAATGTTGGCACTATATGAATGAGTCAGACTGAAGCTAAGATCGGCTTTCTTATAACGGCGCTGCGTTTTTGTAGCGCCGTTAATTTTTATTTGTATGAAAAAGATTTATATATCTGGGCCGATAACCAACGACCTCGAAAATTTTAGAAAACATTTTGGTGATATGGAAAAGCGCTTGTCATCTGAAGGCTGGGACGTCTTAAATCCTGCTGATAAAAACATTGATGAACTTGCGCTTAAATTCCCAAAAGGCATGAAAACAACTGACCCCCAAGCTTGGCTGTATTTTATGGAGCGCGACATTCATTGGGTTGCAGAGTGCGATGCGATAATGATGCTTGACGGTTGGGAAACTTCACCTGGCGCCAATATCGAATATTGGACTGCTGTAAAATATAATCTTGAAATTTTGTATGAGTCAAAGAAATGCTGATTGACCCAAAGTTATTTCCGTTCAAAGAAATTCGTCCTCAACAGCAGGAAGTCATCGATAAGCTGAACGCTCTCCCCGATGATAAGCGGTTCATTATGCTTGAGTGTGGGACAGGCACGGGCAAATCTGGCTTAGCAGTCGCGATGGCCAAGACAGTTGGCCCTGCTTATCTACTGACAACTACCAAACAATTGCAAGATCAGTACGCACGTGACTTCAGTGGTACGCAGTTTGTGCAAGTAAAAGGCAAACAGAATTACCCATGCTATTTCACTGATGAAAATACAACCTGTGATGTCGGCCCTTGTATTGCGCTGCCTGAACTTGTTCACAAGTGCGGAGAAAATTGTAAGTACTTCAATGTACGCGCCGCCGCAAAGAAAGCGCATATAATGTGTAGCAACTATGCTTTCTTTTTCAGATGGAGTGATTGTGGCAACTGGGATGAGAAACGCCCATTACTTGTTTTCGATGAAGCGCATAACCTTGAAAGTCAGCTTGTTTCATTTGCGGAAATTGTCTTCAATCCATTGAAATTTTTAGATAAGTACTATGCACAAGACGAAGTGAACGATGAAATTATAGAACTTGCAGCAATGCAGCCTACAGAGAATGAAGTCTATGATTGGATTTTACAATGTTATAAAAAATTATTAAGCCAAAGTATGATGAGTTGAAAGGCAAGATTGAAGATCTTGCTCGCGAGTTGGGTTCCGACAAAACGGACTCCAAAAAGATGCGCCGCCTGATGACGCTCAAAGATTCGATGTACTTGCTCGATAAGCTGCACAAAAAGATTGAATATCTTCAGAGGTCAGATAAAAAGAATTGGATTTATGAAAGTGAGATGAAGGAAAGCAGCGCAGCAATAACTGTGAAGATCACCCCAATAAACGCTGGAGAAATCTTCAAAGACTTCATTGCTCCAAAAGCAACTCGTTTTCTGTTTATGAGCGCAACTTTGCTTGATTTAAAAGCTTTTGCAAACTCCATAGGTCTGCCAATAGATGAATGCGCAATGATAAAGTTGGACTCAACATTTCCTCCTGAAAACGCTCCTATTATGGCACTCAATTTATTGGACTTGAAGTACAAGCCAGGCGGAATTGACAAAGAAACAAAAGATGTAATGATTGACGTAATCAAAAAGATCATTGAAGCGTATCCTGACAGCAAGGGGATTATTCATACAGGCAATCAGAAAATTACGCAAATTATTCTTGATGCGTTTAGAAGGAACCGCCGCTTTCTTTGCCGTATGGACACTATATCAAATCAAGACATTATGGAAGAGCACATCCATTCGCCACTGCCAACTATTCTTGTAAGCTCATCATTGATGGATGGCGCTGACTTGTATGATGATCTTTCACGTTTTCAAATTGTTGTTAAAATGCCGTTTCTTTCATTAGGCGATAAGAGAGTTGCGTTGAAGTCAAAGCTATATCCTGAATGGTATACTGCACAGACTTGGATGCGTCTTATTCAAGCGTGTGGGCGTTCAATACGTTCAGAGACAGATACAGCTGACACATACATATTGGATAAAGCGTTTGCATGGCAGTTTCAGCAGGCACTGAATTCAAGAATTTTACCCAAACAATTTGTAAGAAGAATACAGACGAAATAAGCGTACTTAATTTATTAGCCTAAAAATATGTAAACACAGGCGATTTAATATCGCCTGTTTCTATTTACATTATTTTTACAGTATCTTGAATCGATGGGTCCATCTTAAAAGACTTTGCGACTATTTCTGATAAGTTTGCGTCTTGGTCTGACTGCCTTAAAAGTGAGATTAAAACTTGAAATAGTCCGCATCTACCTGCTTTAGAAGACGACTCTTCTTCATTATCTCCAAGCATGCTTTCATGTAAGTTAACAATATCTTGATATGAAGCTGCTTTTGGGTCTTCTTTTTTATCGTATTTTATTTTTATTTTTTCTTTAAAAGTATTATAAAGTAAATCTAAGTCTTCTTTTTTGAAGTCAACTTTATTTTCTCCAAAAAAGGCTACTTTGTTTTCTTTCAATACTTGATTTGCAACTTCTTTAACTGACCCGCCAAGATATGCGTCTGCATCCTCAACTGTGGCGGTACATTGCCAGTTTGCCCCGGAGTTTTTCCATCTAAACTCAAAGTAAGCTTCCTTATCGCCAAAATGTTTTCTGAATTCAGAGTTAGTCTTATCATCAGTATCAACAACTGCCTTAAAATAAGAGTTTCCACATTTGTTAAAAACAACTTGTGTAATATCTTGAACTTTAACTTTTGGGATATTTTGAGGCGTATTCATAATTAAATACACATTGGGCGCACTTTCATTTTTCTTTAAAGATATTGGGATAACTTTAGCGTTATTTAAGTTTAATTCTGCACTTGTTCGAGAACTATTTGTATTTTTAATTAATGCTAAGTCAACTGAAGCTTTTATATTAGTAGATGTCATTAATGTGTTAAGTGAAACAGTTCCAAAAAAGTAATTTGTTAAAGCGCACAGGTCATCTAGACTTTTAGCAGCGTTAAAAGCGTTAACTATATTGTTTTTATCTTGTTCAGATATAAGATATAAGTCAGCTGGAATTACAGTATCTTTTGCCGTTTGACTCCCTGAAACCCCAGATGCAAAAAGTTTTTCAAGGCCTTTTGTAAGATTAGGCATGCTTGGATGAATACAGGTATATGTGCCTTTGCTTAATAACTCAAAATTGAATTCTGCTTGATGAGACTTATCTTTAGCGTCAGCTTTCAAAGCGTTGAATAACTTATCAAACATCTTTGACCAAGAAACGTCAATTCCTAGTGTGCCTATCTCGCCTTTTCCGAAAAGAGGCTTTCCATTATTTATATTTTCATCACAGCATTGTTCATTAGGGTATAATACTTCCCCTAATGTATAGAACTTTGAGTCTTCTGTGAGTGTTCCTGCTATAAACGCTGCTATATATGTTCCAATAATTCTTTCTTGAATTGAAGTAGCCTGCGCGCCAGGCGCAAGATGCTCACTTTCTTTTCCATTTAGCTTTTTAGACGATGCGTGAAGCGACTGATAAAATTTGCTATTTACTGCTGGCTCATAACTATAAGCATATTTAGTTCTTCCGCATAAAGTGCCGTTTCCTGCCTGTTTATATAAGAAATATATATTTTCATCAGAAGCATCACTATCAAATACAAAAAAGTTTTCTATATCTTCTTTAGACACTGGTATGTCTTGCGTTTCAGAAAATATGCGGCCCTGAGGATTTTGCTTTTTGCAAAAGTCTATAGCAAATTGAAGTTTTTGTGCTTTAGTATATCTTTTACTTGGGTCAAAGTCTTCAATAGACTCTGCATTAGCTAAGCTACTATCAGTCTCATGAATCTCATTTTCAGCGTCTTCAATTGCGACTTTTTCACTTATAGGAATGCCTGTTGCAGCTATTGTTTCTATCATGTTCTGTTTACTTTTTTCCAAAAAGTTCATAACCACTCCAAATTCAAAATAATACAAATTAGTCTCAAGACTGTTAATATAGTCGTATGTTAAAGATTACAAAGACTTGGAAGAAAGATCCTGACTATTATCTTTTGACTGCAGACGCCAACTCTCTTCAGGCGCGGCTCGCAACGATTGACACAGCGTTTGACAAAGAAGGCATAGATCCTTCGCTGTATGAACTTTATAAGCCAGGTTCTCCGCTTGGAGAAGACATGCATACTTCAACTTCGTTCGCAACATTCGGGCAGGCGGTCGGCTTGAAAATATTGGATCTTGAAGAAGATGGTAAAGTTTGGCCTTGTCTTAAAATGCAAGAAATCGAAATTGAGCGTAATGGACAAGAAATGATTGTTCTTGGTCAAGAAGTACTCCCAACAGATCATATTATAGGGTATTCAAGTGGAAGAAAATGACATTGAACTATCAACTGATTTTCATTATCTAATATTTTCTCCGAATCCGATAAAAGACAATGTTAAAGTGACAGACGACTCTGAAATGTCGTTCATTTTTAAGGTTGCGAGGTTCGTACAGATAATAGAAAAATTATGCGGTTACCGTATGTCAATAGACGCCCGTAATTGCTGCACAGAGTATGGCGGCTTTTTTCTGCTTAACCGTGAAGAAAACTATATTAAGCGGCTATATCTTGAAAATGTTAGAGAAGGACTAAATTTTAAGGACCTTGACAAGGAACTTAAAGAGAAAAGCAGCTATACTGAAAAAGATGATATTCTTCATACATATGAAAACATTATGAAAGTAACTGCTGCCTCGATGGAGAAATTTGGAGTAGATTATGACAGCAAGCACAATAAGCAACATTGACACAAAAGAAATTAAGAAAGGCGATGTTCTTTACCAAGCAGAGTTTGTGTCCAACAAACTTGGTGAAGACGCAGACATTCTAATACATGAAGTCAACGTAATAGCGCCTGTCCCGGGACGTAAAGGCTGGTTCAAGGTAAAGATTGAAGACAGTCCTGAAAAGAACTCAAACCTTGCTTATGGACATTTCAAAACACAGCAAGACGCTGTGCAGTCATTGATAGACTTATTTTCTGAAATGACAGAAACAGCAAAAAGAAAGTTGGATGCACTTAATCATAAGGAGTAATATATGAGAGTTTTTAGTGTAGATGAAGTAATTGGCGAATTTGAAGCATGCGCTATTGAAGAGGAAAAAATCAATAGCATGAGGCTAACCATAAAGGCTTCGCAGAAAGCTCTTGGCGACAGGTTCAAAGCGTTTGCAAAAGACCTTGAGACAAAACCCAAACAAGTCAAGATGGCTTACGACTATTGGAAAGAGCAGCAGAAAAAAGCCGACAAAGAAAACACAGGTGACGCTTACGAGATTATGGCTATGCTTGATGCGGCTGCTTCGCGGGAAGAGAACGAAGACTAATATGATTGGAAGTAAAAACTCAGATAGACACTGGGAAAAAGTTTTCGTCAAAAAACTCAACAGCTTTCTAAAGAAAGCGCCGGCTGTATTTTCTGTAAATTGGTCAGCGTCTTACGTGACTATCACTCACGACAACTCTAGGTCGCAGTATCGAGTTGACTTCGATTACAATGTAAGTCCGAAGGACTTGATACATGAACTTAAACAAAGCATAGTTGTTCATTATCCGTTATTGGCACGTGAGGTTCATTCTGAAATAGAGCGCTCGCCGGACGAAATTGCTGAAGAAGTTGCAAAGTCTGACTCTTTTGAAGTGAGCAAAACAAAAGACGTAGTCACTTCCGAAATATGGCGCATTGATAGAGTACTTTTATGGAAAGACATTTTCATATTAGTAAACATCAAAGAAAAGACAGCGCGTGAAATGAAATTCACGGGCAATAGTGCGGGATTTTTATATAAGTACCGTAATGGGAAGTTTGATTCATTAGAGGCCGCGGGTAAGGAGTTTTTTGAGAACGCAACTTATATACGTGACATCAAATATGACGATGGGACAAGCGAGCACTAAATAGATTATGAGTACATTAGTTTTAGCTTTTGGACGACTAAATCCTCCCACAGCAGGTCATGTCAAGTTGATGCGTAAGTTGGAAGAGATTGCAGATAGAGAACAAGGCGAAGCCGTTCTTTGTTTGTCAAAATCTTGCGATAGTAAAAAGAATCCTCTGTCATTTGATGAGAAATCATATTTTATAAAAAAGTATGTTCAGGAATTAGGCATCAACATTGGCGTTGAGACGCCCGATACGTTTGAAAAGAATAAGACAGTTTTTCAAATTCTGCCTTGCATAAACAGACAGTGGCCTGAGGTAAATAAAATTATTTTTGTATGCGGTTCAGACCGTGACCTTGCCTTTCAATCAATTTTGAAGTACAACGGTGAGGAACAGAAAAATCCTGACAACTATTATGAGTTTGACTCAATCGACATTGAGTCAAGTGGTGAGCGTATTGATGATTCGGACGATCTTGCTACAAAAGCGAGCGCATCATTGATGAGACAGTACGTTAAGGACGATGACTTTGAGTCGTTTGCTGCAATGTGTCCTGACTTCGGAGAAAATAAAGATCTTGCAAGAGAAATGTTTGCTGCTGTTCAGAAAGGTCTTCATTTGAATGAAAACGTTGCCTTGAAGCGTTTCTTGCGCCGTATGAATGAAGCTCGTTTGAACCTACACCAAGTTCATCTCGAAGATCTAGTCGTTCTCTCAAAAGAGGGAATGTCGGAACTTCTTTCGAAGTCGAGAAATCTTGTCGATATGCTGACAAGCAAAATGCCTGAAAGCAACTTGACTGTTACTACAAAAATTGACGGCGCGCCTGCGCTTGTCGTTTGGACACAGTATGAAGGGCTGCCTAGCCCTGGCGTTTCATTGAAAGGGTTTATGAACAGCAAAGAGGCGGAGCAAGCCGCTGATCTCTGCTTCTCAACAAAAGAAGAAATCCTTGAAAAGTACCCCGACAGACCGAACATGACATCGATGATGATTCCTATTTTGGAAGCACTTAAAGACGGGTCGTTCCGTATCCCAGATGGTGAAGCATGGCAGGGCGACTTGCTGTTCTGTCACGATTCATTGGGCAAACTCGACATCGATGAAGGCGATTACATAACGTTCCAGCCAAACACTATTCTCTACGCTGTCCCTACTGACTCTGAAACAGCCAAGAAAATCGAGCGTTGTGCTGCAGGCGCGGCGTTCCACACGAGATACACAGGGCCGATTGGCGCTCTCAAGCAGACTTTCAATCTTGACGTCAACCGCGATGCGCTGTCTTTACCAGACAATCTATACATCATCGATGCGCAAATACCAAACTTCACAGAACAGGTGCAACTTAGTCCTGAAGAGGCCGAACAGGCAGAAGAGTACATTGATGAGTTGCAAGAAGCTTACTCCGTTCTTACAGGCCCGATGAGCCGCGAGTATGAAGCGCTTTGTGCTAACGAAGTGTTCATTAAAATGTATTTTCAGACTTTCCAAAATAAGAACATTGCTGATGCGCAGAAGGCGTTGTTTGACGAGGAAGACTTCCTTGATAATCTTGAGACGTACTGCCGCAATAAGATTGATAAGGAACTTACAAAAAAACTTGACAAGCTTAAGACTGACAAAGGCAAAGAAAACGCAAAAGCTAAGAGCGCAGAACTTGCTGAAGAGATTCTTGGCATCATAGAAGATAACGCTGAAGTTATGCAGTGGATTTGCTCTGCTACAAACAGCGCAGCTATGCTTAAGAAAGTGCTTATGAGCAAAATGACAAAGGCTAAGATGGCGTTTGACGTTTTCTACCGCACGGCGGCTGGCGTTGAAAAAGGGACACAGGAAGGATTGGCTGTATCTGACGATGACGGCAATATCGTCAAGTTGGTCGACCGAACTTGTTTTTCATTCCACAACCGTGATGCTAACACTGTCAAGGGTTGGGAACACCCTGAAGACAAATAAACATCTCCGTTTTTCGGTTAATATTTTTATATGATTGAATTTTTGAAAGACAGAAAATTTGACGTTAAGCCGCCAAAAGGCAATCCGGGACTAGACGCCGGTATTGATTTATTCTGCCCCAATTACAATGAACATTTTTCCAAGGTGTTTGCTGAAGAAAATTGCGGGTTGGAAATTCAGAAAGATCTTGACGGAAAGTACTTCATTCGGGTAGCGCCTCACAGTGATGTGCTTATCAACTCTGGGTACTACACAAAGTTCCCAAACAACATTGCGCTTATCGCTTTCAACAAGTCTGGTGTTGCAACAAAACAGAAGTTGATTGCTGGCGCTTGTGTAGATGATGCTTCATATGAAGGTCTGCTTCATCTTCACGTCATAAACACTTCTGATGAATATCAGTCTGTTTATTGCGGAAATAAAGTCGTTCAGTTTGTTCCTGTCTTGATAGACACAAGCGGGTATTCTGTTTTAGAGGACATAGCGCCAGAAGAGTTCTTTAAGAATCACAAGTCTGAACGTGGCGCTGGTGGTTTTGGAAGTACCTCACTCGACAAGTAGTTAAAAACGTAAAAGGCGCTCGAAAGTGAGCGCCTATTTTTTAGAAATTGTTTAATTTTGAAATAAGTGAAAGCGCAGTGTTGATTGCATCTTTCTTTTCGCGCTCAATCATCGCAGCGTCACCTTCATCAAAGGCGTTATACATGTCTTTAAGGTCTGAGACAAGAACAGCCACAACATCGAAAAGATCGTCATTGCTCTTTTCTACATCCGACAATTTTTCTACGATTTTGTCTAACGCAATTTTTTCTTCATCTGTAAAGATATTCATATATTCTCCTTAAAAATGTCCGAACGGCAGCGTTACTGTAACGCTATCGCCGCCTTCATTTATTCTCATATTTTTTGCTATATCATTAAACTTATAGCCAAAATCTTTTGGAACAGTTTTGCAGAAATTTACTTTGAACTCTTCAACGTTCTCAATAGGACTCTCAAGAACAATGGTCATTGACTCAGGACCGTTTGGTAAAGCGTCCACCATTTTGTTGTCATTAAACTTATTGTAAATTCTTGACCAATTCTGATACAACTTTCTAAGAAAATAGTTGTCATCGCCCTCGCGCTTGTCAGTTGCTTGCCGATAGTCAGGATGCATCATTTCAGTCTGCCCATGAAGACTTATTACTTTTACAACGCCGTAAGATGTAATGTCACACTTCATATAAATGTATTTGTCTTTTCTGCCTTCACCCATTGGGATTCTTATCGAGAACAGATATAGTTCGCCGTCTCTGTCACGGTTCTTCAATATTGCAATAAGACTTTGTGGAGCTATATAGTCACTAATGATCTGACAGGCAAGCTCTTTGTCAATGTGCTCATGATGGAGAAAGTCAAGGTTTTTGTCTCTGTCGAAAATCTCAAAACGGTGGCCTTTAATCGCTCGTTTGATCTTTTCAACAGCGCTTGCTGCTTCTTCCTTAGAGTGATGACGTATTGCATTTACTTTGGTTTCAAGCAGCAAAGCGTAATTTAAGTGGTACATATTAGTTAGTAAAGTTTTATGCCTGTAAGAACTTCAATTTCTTCAAGCGTTGAGTCTCTGTAAAATGTATCAAAGCAAATCCAGCAAACAACTTTATCATCATATCGGAGAACTTTAAAGCAAGCCTCTATGTCTCCGTCTCTTTCAATTATCGGACCAGACGCTACTTCTACATAGTAATGTTCAGCAGCAATTTTACGAGTCTTTCTCTCAAGTGCAAACCAAGTCTTTCTATTCATTGACGGGGTCTGTGGAACCATATTACACATTAAGAAAGTTTCTTTCTGGAGTTCTGCATTGTAATTTCTATCATCACAAGGACACATATGACCACGATCTCTGCCTTGCCATCTCGTGCCTTTGTATGAACTGCTTAATGAATTCCCGCATTTTTTGAAAGCGCTTTTTCTTACAAGATTTTGCGCCTTTACTTCGTCTTTTGTGATGTCCCAGCATACGACAAACGGAGTCCCAGTTGAAGCGTTAAGATAAGAAGTAAATCCTTGATGACTATGCAAGTCATATTCATTATCTATCTTTACATTGAACTCAGCAAAAACTGGCAAGGTAATTAAAAGCAAACAAAACGCTAAAAGTTTTTTCATCATAAAACCTCACGGTTAATATTAACAAAATTAGACAGCACATAGGAGGCGCAGATGGAAGAAGACATTACAAGTTTTTGGGTTGTGAACGATAAGTACACTCCTTTTGACCAGATGAGCGAAAAATGTCAAGACATTGCTAAAGTTGTAATGGAGCGAGCAAAGAAAAATGACGGCTTGTTTGATGCATCCATAATGTATTGCCTTAATAATATGATTTGGTTCTCAACATTCTTAAACGAAAAGAAAAACAAATCAGAAAAACTTATTGAGTGTTTAAGTAAATCGCAGCTTGCAACAGTCAAGACAAATATCAAGAAAATGTCTGAAGAAGAATTGGCGAAGTTCTTTAAAGAGTTTGTCGAAAATTCTAATCATTTGTTTTAAGTCATTTTATATAATTTACGTAACGAAAACTAAAGGGGCTAGTAATGGCAACAAAATTTGAAGTGCTCATGAGAGCAAAAGATATTGCGGAACAGAAATTCGCAAAAGGACAAATCTCAAAAGAAAGCGCAATCGCAATTGCTGACGCTGCGGTAAGCGTTGCAATGAACTCAACAGTTGAAGAAATGTCGGAAGAATTTTAAGGAGTAACAAATATGCTTAAGACTTTTAAGTACACCTCAAAAGGCGAGACCCGTGAGCGTACAGTCGCTGTCATTCACGAAAACGGAACTGCTTTTGCAGGAATTGATCTCGGTTACCTTGACGAAGATCAGAAAACAGCCGTAAAGAAAATGTTTGAAAATCGTCCTGCTCACGATTTCCCAGCAAAGGGCGCGGAGAAGCTGGCTATCGAAGGCTACGATCCTGCTTGGAACAAAGCGTGGAGACGGTTCAACATTTCAAACGTGGTTACTGATTAAGCTGCTGGGGCGTTATGCCCCATTTTTAAGGAATGAAATGAAAGTCGGAATTTACATTTGGCATCCAAAAAGCGAAAATCGATATTGCATTGGTGAGTGGCTGCCAACAGGAAAATCATATCAAGGACTTACCGCTATTGAAGGTGGTACACAGCGTATTGTTCAAGAAATAAAAGCAAAGAATGGCACAAAGCAGTATACACTTGATGATATAGAAATTGACTTTACAGAAATTTTAGACTTTTCTCAAAATCGTGAAAAAGGCTTTGACAAACTTATTCATAAAAATCTTTGCCAATTTTTCGGCAAACATTCTCAAGTAAGTACAGAGTTTTTTGAGTTGCCAGGCTGTTGGAAAAACCCAAAAGACATTTTCATAGATGCTGTTAAAAAGACTGCGGCTGATAAGTGGAGTTCGTTTTACCCATCGCGCCCATTAAGTTTTGGTCCACGCAAAGGCTCACAAGACAAAGCAATTTCTGCGGTAAAGGCAGCAAAGAAAAATGGCGTTAAGAAGTTTTTGCTTGGATGTAAATGCCGCTTTGGCAAGACGTTTACCGCCTATCAAATCGCAAAAGAAACAAACGCTAGTAATGTTCTCATTATGACTTTCAGACCGAGTGACACTTATGACGCTTGGCTGAACGACTTAAACACGCATCAAGATTTTAGAAATTATCAGTTCTTTAATCAGAACGGCATTGACGGATTTCTTGCTTTTCCTGGGAAGAAAGTTCTTTTCATATCATTTCAGAAAGCGAAGAAAGCACTTGACGATTTTGAAAAAATAAAGCAGACTTACTTTGACTTACTTGTCATCGATGAAGATCAGATAGGCGCGCATCGCATTGAAAACCGCGACTTAGTCGAAGAACTTAACAAGGACTTTACGCTTGTCTTGACAGGCACGCCTGAGCTTGAGATTATGTCGAATGAGTTCGGCGATGACTTCTACAAGTTTGACTACATTGACGAGCAGCATCTTAAAGAGAGCGGCTATGCTGAGTACGCAGACATGCCAAAGTTGGGACTCTATACTTTAGACATCGCCAATAAGTTCGCTGAAACTATCACCGACAAGAACGGGTTCGCTATATCGGAACTATTCAAGGTTGAAGACGGTGACTTCAAATACCCACGCTCAATAAAGAAATTTCTCGATTACATATCTGCCGACAGCCAAGACGCTACCTATGACGTTGAGAATGAAGACTTAGGAATTTTCGCAAATTCGAAGTTTGACCTCAAGCATGGGCTGTGGAAATTGCCTTCTATTGTGGCATGTAAGAAAATGAAAGAGGCTCTTGAAGCGCACAACTTCTTTAAGGGCTATCACATTGAAGTTCTGCCTGAAAGCGACAAGACTCCAAAAGCAATCGAGAAAACTTGTGTAGCCAATCCTAACGGCACGATTTGGCTTACCGTCATGAAGAACACTGTCGGAGTAACTGTCAAACAATGGACTTACACTATTGCGCTGTATGGCAGCGACTCGTCTTCGTTGAGTTCATACATACAGTTCATCTTCAGAGCGGGTTCTCCTGGAAAGCAGAAGTTCTATACTTTTGACTTCTGCCCAAGCCGCGCTCTTGATGTTGTCGATATGTTTGCAGTAGCGCGCTGTGCTGGCCATACGAATTCCAACTATGATAAGGCAATCGCCGAAGTGCTAAACTTTCTCCCTGTCTTTGCATATAATGGCGCTGGCCGTTTCAAGCCGCTGTCACCGAATGAACTGTTTAAGCAGATAAGTTACTTTACTACTGCACGTTCATGCCGCAACTTGCTTTACAAAGACTTCGAGATTATGAGTGAGTACGCGGACGATCTCGCTGGTGTGGAAGTCAAAGGCATGACGCCAAATGTTGCGAAAAATGACGCGCTTGGAAAACTTAAGAAAGAAATGGAGAAAAAGCAGCAGAGCAAAAACGGAGAGCATAAGATGACAGACAAGCAGTTTGTCGAGCAAGCGTTCCAAGCTTTTGTCAACATATACCGTTGGGTAAACTATCACCAGGGCGTGTCTGACATTGACGATTTCATCTCCAAATTGCGCGGCTATACTGACTGCGAACAGTGGTTCGGCTTTTCAGATGAATTCATTCAAGTGCTCATCGGAGTCATTGCCTCATCTAAACGGAATTTCGGTATCGCAATCGAGCGCTTCAAAATGCTGCCGTTTGAGTTTGCCTTAGAGGATGTTCCTGTTGAGTTGGCAAAGCGCATGGTTCAGAAGCTTGACGTGAAAAAAGCAAAGCCGATGATCTGCGACTGCTGTTTTGCCGGACCTACTTTGCTTAAGCAAGTTGCTGCTGTCTACCCTAACGCGATACTGTTTGCAGTTATTCCGAAAGACGCTTATAAGTTACGGGCAATCGCTCGAAAAGAATTTGACAGAGTTAATATTATTGAGGAATTGTCTATGAACTTCGACCACATTATAATGAATCCGCCTTATAGTGGCAACTTACATCTAAAGATTTTGCGTGAAGCTATGAAGCACAGCGATGATATAGTGAACTTGAGCCCTATCCGCTGGTTACAAGACCCGCTTGCTGATAGGAAAGAAAATACAGACTATAAAAGATTTGCTGACATAAGAGAACATATTGATGACTTATATGTTATATCACAAGCTGAGGCGTTTGCTTGCTTTGGGGTTTATGCAAATCAACTTGGTATATATCATATTAAGCCAAATGCAAAAGGCTATGTTCTTGATAAGTCTTTTGTAAATAAAATACTTTCAAAAACAGAAAAGTTTTATAAAGACTATATGAACCATAAGAAAACTCCATTTTGGGTGCCTGTTTCAAAATATCATTTTACAAGCAATGGATGTGAGACGTATGAGCCGTTTACATTGTCATTTAGTAAAAACGGGACTTACGCAAAATCTGGGTGGACTAAAGCTCTTCACGATAAATGGGAAATGTTTTATTTTGATTCGGAAGAAGAAAAGAAAAACTTTGAGGACTTTCTTGAACTTAAAAGCTATAAGTTCATATTAGGCAGAACACAAGTTGGAAGTCGACTTTCTATTTACACAATGCCTATGATGCCTGACTACACACATCATTGGACAGACTCTGACTTATATGCTTACTTTGGCTTGACTGCCGATGAAATAGATACCATAGAAAAGGAGATGACAAAATATGAGTAAGAAAAGGTATGTCGTAGAATGCTATCCTTATGGCTATTGGCAAAACACAGGCTATTGCCTATGGGCAGTCGATTTGAGAAATTGCGATAAGTTTAGGTTTTGGATTACTGCGTTTTTCGCTTATTTTGACCAAATTGTTAACGGCGATGGAGAAATCAAAAAAGTTGAGATATGAATATAGCAAAATACAAGAACAAGAATCAGATATATTACTTCTCCGAATGCACAAACTTTGGCTTTGAGTTGACAACGAACAAAAAGTACGCAGGAATGCGAGCAGGGCGTCCAGGCCCTGTTCTTACGTTCAAGTTGAACGAATTGGAAATATTATTTTATAGTACGCCGCCAGATAATGAACGCAAAAACGCGCTTCATAACAGTTAGTTGGTATATGAACATCGAAAATTTTCCAATCTGGATTGTGTCGAAAAAACTTGAGCGCCAAGGATTTACATGTGATTTCACCCGCACCGTAAATAGACTGGAGGTAAGATGGTAAACGAAACATATACAGTTGAGTTGACAGCGTTTGAGATCGGTTATCTGACTGCAGTGTTGAGCACGGATAATGATAAGACAGCAAAAGCAATTTATGAAAAGTTGCTTAAAATGGCAATGACTTTTTATGACAGATGAGTGTGTTTACTTTTATAATTGAGTTGCGAGAAAAGTCAACCATCTTCAGTGGTTGACATGAAAGCAACTCTTTAGTCTTTTCCTTGTTCTTCAATGTACTTTTTCAAAGTTTCTTGAGAAACATCACCAATAGTTGAAACAAAATATCCATCTGACCAAAATGTATGTTCTTTCCAAAAATGTTTACTCAAAAATATTCCATACTTTTTCCAAATGAATATTGTACTTTCTTGTTTCAAAACTCTTACAATTTGTGAAATTGAAATTTGTGGTGTAGATGAAATTAGAAAATGAATATGATCTACATCACTTTGCAATGTTCTTATTTCAAAATCATATTTTTCTGAAATTTCTAGCATTTTAGAAATCATATCATCATTTAGACTTCCAACTAAAAGTTTCTTTCTGTATTTGCAAACAAAGATCAAATGATATTGTAATAAGAATTTACAAGAATCTTTTGAATAGTATTTTCCACGATAATCCTTAAATTTGAACATTCCTAGAAGATATTAACTCATCTTCTGAATTTGAAATATATTCTTCTGTAGAATTTGGATTTCGATCTTTCACTGCGTCATATTGTGTTGTCAAGTTATTCTCAAAGAGCTTATTCAGTCTTGTAAGTTTCTTTACAGTTTCTGCTCTTTTTTCGTCCAAAATAGTCATAGTTTTTGAATTCTTCCATACTAACTAAATATATTGAACGAAAGGTTGCAGAACTGCAATTCCACAACCCTTCTAACATACAACCAAAAGGAACTTGATTGAATGTCTAAAAAATTAGTGTCTTATGCTAGAATTCAAAATCTAGCTCTAAAACTTAAGTTAAATCCTACCTCAGAACAAAAATCATTTTTAGATCAGTCATTTGGTTGTGTTCGTTTCATTTACAACTTCTATCTTTCAGAGAGAAACAACTTCTATAATGAAATAATTCGTCCATTAGGTGATGATAAGAAAGCTCGGAACGCAGCTTGGAAAACTTTCAAAGAAACACCAATGAAAGAGCTGAAAGAAAAATTCCCTTGGTTGAGACAAGCAAACTCTCAAGGCTTGTGCAACTCTTACATGAATTTGAAAGGTGCTTATCAAAAGTTCTACAAAGGACAAACAGATCTTCCAAAGTTTCACTCAAAGAAAAACAAAAACTCTTTCAAAGATTCAATGATGAAACAAACTTTTCTCGACTGGAACTCCCATACTGTAGAACTTCCAAAAATTGGAAAAATTGAATTCACGCACAGAAACATACCATCTTGGTATAGAAATAGAACTAAAGTTTGTTCTTACACATGTAGCAGAAACCCAAATGGATCATACTATATCACAATTCTCTATGAAGTGAAATTGAATTTCATAGAGAAAATTAAAGTTGACGAAATTGATGAAAACCAAATCATTGGACTTGATTTCGACTGTGACGACATGTATATTGACTCTAATGGAAAGTCTGCGCTAAAAGATTTTGGATTCAAAAAACAAAAACAAGAACACTTGAAACAACTTTCTCATCTTCAAAGAAAGTGGGCAAGAACCAAGAAAAACTCTAAGAATAGAGAAAAACTTCGTAAGCGACTTGCCTCATTAGAAGAACATATTGCTAATGCTCGTCTTGACTGGATTGAAAAAGAAACTTCAAGGCTCACTAAGGAAAACCAACTTATAGGGCTTGAAGACTTATCAATTCAAGGAATGATGAAAGGAAGTAGAAATGCTAAGAACTATCAAGATATTGCTTGGAGTACTTTCGTTTCTAAACTTCAATGGAAAGGTGAAAAGAATGGCTGCCATGTCATGAAGATTGACAGATGGTTTCCATCTTCTCAAACTTGCTCATGTTGTGGATTCAAAAACAAAGAAGTTCAAGTGAAACATTTAGAAAGATGGACTTGTCCTGAATGTGGCACAGAACATCAAAGAGATGAAAATGCAGCTAAGAATATAGCCGCAGAAGCATACAAAATAGTACTCAGGGAAGCTGAGGAACGTGAAGACGATAATCTTCACTGCGTGTTGTCAGTCCCAGAACTGGCTAATCTTGCACTAAGCCTTGCTTAGTAATAGGTAATGCACGAAACAAGCTCCTACACGCGGAGTGTAAGAGAATGTCAACCGTCTTTAGCGGTTGACAGCTTCAAGTTAATTTTGATTTATGCTCAAAATTTCCAATATTGAACTGACAAATTTTATGAGAATAAGTCACGCAAAATTAGACTTTTCTCAAGACAACATAATTCTTATTACAGGCGAAAACGGCGAAGGAAAAAGCGCGCTTCTTGAAGCAATAGCAATTTGCATGTGTGAGCATAAAAGAGGCTCATCATTTAAGGACTACGTTAAAGTAGGCAATGACAATGCGCATATAGAATTGTCTGCTGCTATCAAAGGCCACGGCGAAATAGTTTTTGATGTGTTCTTAAATGAAAGAGGAGGGACCCCTTACGAGCGCGTTATCACTTGGAATGGAAAAGAATACCGCAATTCAGAATGTAATGAAGTACTGCAAAACTTAAATCTAATATTTTATAGCGACATTATTTTTGCAATGCAACAAGAAAGCGACATTGTTAGACTAACGCCTGCGCAGCGTGCAAAATTCATGCAGCAAATTTTCAACTTTGACTTTGAAGATAAAATAAACGAAATCAAGGCAGAAGCGGACACAAATTCCAATTTGCTTCAACTGACAAAAGGGAAGTTGGATGTGCTGTCTAAAGTAAAAGATAGACCGATTTTAGACTATCGTGAAAGACCGCTTTCTGAAGAAGACTTTGAAGAACGTAAAAGAACGCTGGCAGACCTTCAAAATGAACTTGCAAGAATTACAGAATACAATAACGAAGCAAAAGCAAAACAGCAAGAAAAGCATAGTCTTGAGCAGAAACTTGCTGGCTTAAAAGCACAGCATGAGTTGATTTTTGCGCAAATGCAGACTTATACCAATATTATCTCCACTAAAATGCCGTCAAGGTCTCTTGAAGAATGGGATAAGCTAATCAAGGAAGAAATAGATTTATGGAGACAGAAAGAAGAAGAGCATAAAACGCTGACTGATAAGCAAGTTGAGTTGAACAACCAGAGACAGACAGCGTCAGACAAAGTAAAAGAAGCGCAGTTCCACATTCAAAGCATAGAAGACAAAATGAAACAAGTCGATAGCGGCAAGTGTCCTATATGTGGAAAAGACTTTACCGAGCATGATAAGTCAGACCTAGCGGCTGAACTGGAAGAATTTTACAATGCAAAAACTGAGTCAGCAAATGAGGTGTCGTCATTAAATAAGAAAATCGAGGAAATCTCTGAACAGATACAGCGCATCAATGGAGAGATGAACAGCTTTCAAAGAAAAGTGATGGACTACAAAACAAGGCGTGCTACTGATGAGCACATCATCGGGGACGTAAAATTTGCATACGAAGAAAGGGGCAAAACAGGCGATGCGCTTCAACAGAATGAGAAAGACATCAACACCTTAACTGTTCTTATCAATACTCATGAAGACGTGGAGTTTAAGGATGCTTCTGCTATCGCTGCAAAAATTACCGAAGTACAGAATCATATAAACAACTACAATGCGGTGGTCGATTATAACAGGCAGCTGACTGCCACGGAAAAACAGTGGGAAGCAGAAGAAGCGCAGCGAATCGCTAATCTTGAAGTTGAAAAAGAAAAGTATAATGCGCTTTCTAAAAAGAACAAAAATCTTGAAGAAGTAATCGACTTGATTGGCACAAAGTTGCCGTCATACATTATAGTAAAGCGATGTTCGGAAATCTCCAATGAGATGAACGCGCTTATTCATGCTTGCTTTCCCAACATTGAAGTTGGCATATCACAGTCAAAGCGCGGGGTTGATTTGATTTATAGACCTGATAAAGGAAAGAACATTGAAAAAAGTTCATTGATGGCGTCAGGCTTTCAAAAAGAATTGATTTCATTGGCGTTTAGACTTGCACTTTGTAAGATTTACAACTTGTCTTTTTCATTTTTTGATGAAATTGATAGTCAGTCTTCCGAAACGAATTCTGAAATTGTTTATCAGTACATTTTGGGACTTAACCTATTTGAACAGATATTCATTATTTCACAACGAAAATCAACTATTGACTTCATATACAACAACTATGACGTTGCTGTCTATAAAGCGGAAAATCATACATACACAAAGTTAAGATAAACTTATTTTTCGACTAAAGTTGTCTAATTTTTAACATCCGTGGGGGATTATAATATGCCCCGATATATGGGAGAAAAATTAGAAAATGAGAGGTAAGACACATTTTACCGAGGCTTTTGTAGCAACAAATAGCTCGATAAAAGAAGTTGAAGTCAACGAAAGTCTGAAAGAGAACTATTCTCGCCTTGCGGAGAGAGCGCAAAAGCTTTCTGTTGACACTGAACAAACTATAAAAGAGCTTAACGACCTCAAAGAAAAGTATGAAGGCGAGCCTCTTTTACAGAAACTTATCGAAAAAGAAATCAAACAAGTTAAATCAGGACGTTTTAAGGAAAGCGTTGTAAGTGGCAAGCCTCGTTTGTGGAAGTTCCCAATTGCGAGAATTAACGATGCAGCGCATCTTAATCAGAACCACCGCGCTTACACTTTGCCGTTGTGGGAAAACGTAATGAACAAACAGAAGGATTTGTGGCAGGGATTCTGCGGCCTTGCGGACCACCCTGGCGATGAAGAAGATCCTTCTATTAAGAACAGCTCAATCGTTTGGCTTGACATGGCAATTGATCCTGTTAGCAAACTTGTTTACGGTATCGGTTCATTTGTTGGACCGTTAGGACATACATTCGAAGAAATCATCGATGTTGGTGGTAAAATCGGTTTCAGTTCATCAGGTTTTGGTGACTTGATGCCTGACGGTTTTACTGTTGACCCAGATACATACGAAATCGAGCGTCTTGCTGATATAGTTATCAACCCATCTCAGTCGGTTTGGGGCGATGCGTCAGACGCTGAAAACTCTACAGAAGACAGCACAATCGAATACACAAGAAAAACCGCTGTCAAAGAAGCAAAATCTAAAATCTTAGGAAGTGTAAATATGAACGCAGTAGATGCTACAAAACTAAATGAAAATGTAGTTGACCCAGCGCCAACTCAGCTTAATGAGTCAACAGAAAAGAAATCAATCATGTCAAGAGTTGAGGAAAAAGCATGGCGTCAGTACGTAACAAACTTTATGGAAAACGCTGAAAACATTGAAAATCCAACAAAGCGTTTGAGCGAAATGGTGGATATTCTTTCATTGTTTGAAGAAGGCATAGCGCCTGATCTTCGTGAGCAGTTTGAAGAAAAAATTGTTGAAGAGCGCGAAAAACTCGAAAAGATGGTTGAGTCTACTGTAAAAGCAAATAAAGAAGCTGGAACAGAAAGCGTTGACGAATTGCTTGAAGGCGCAAAACGCTTGGCAAGTGAAGGACTTCAGATGAAAGAGCATATTGTTTCTTTGGACGAAGTCTGCAATTCTTTGAAAGAAAAGGTTAAAAGCCAAGAAAAAGAAATTTCTGTTTTGAATACAAAACTTCAGTTCCGTGAAAACAAAATTGCTTCTTTGAAGAAACAATATGAAAAACTTCTTGTAGAGAATGGCGCTGCTGCTGACAAAGTTGACGAAAACAACGGAAAGATTAAGCAGTTCATTGAAGCACAGAACAAGAAGATTAACGAGTTGCAGACATCAAACCAGAAGTTGATGGAAGCAAATGACAAAATGAAACGCCGCTATGACACTCTTATTGAGAAAGCAAACGAGTTCCGCAACAATGCAAAAGCAAATGGCAATGTTGCAGAAGAGCTTAGAGAAGCACGTGAAGAAATTGAAAACTACAAGTCAATTGTAACACAGCTGCAAAACACAAACCAGAAGCTTGCTGAATCAGTTGCTCAGGTTAAGACAACTATTGAACAAAGAAAGATCAAGGAAGCGGAAGAACGCTCACAGATCGTTGACTACCAGCCAAGATACGCTGAACGTGTTTCAGGAACATTCAACTTCCGCGAGAACAACGGTGTTGAAATTGAGTCTTACTGGCAAGACCAACTTGAACGCTATGGCGAAGCAATCAAGCCGTTTGAGAAACAGATCCGTGGCGCTAAAACATTGCGTGAAGCACAAGGGCAGTTCCTCAAACATTTTGACGAAATCTGTGAGCCAATGAGAGTTTACAATGAGTCGCGTCTCATTCCAACAATGAACAATGACTTCAACTACAACCGCTTAAAAGAAGCAGGGATGATTATGCCTGACCAGATGACGACTGAAGACGTCAATCAGCTTGCTGCTGAGGCACGCGCTCAATTTGGCATTAACTAACAACTGATAAACTGGGGCGTTTCTGCCCCAGTTATTTTTTGGAGACGTTATGGACGATAAGTTTATAAATGCGCTGAAAACAAGTGAACAGTTGACTGAGGCAAAACTTGATGAAGGTCTAGGACAGACACTCGTCAAGGCGGGCAAACAAGCGGTTAAAAACGCGTGGAATAACTCAATAGCAGGAAAAGCTGTAAACAAAGTTAAAGACCTAGCACAGCAGTTTGACCAAGAAGCAGCTCAAAAAGCACAACAGCAACAAGCGCAAGCTCAACAACAAGAACAAGATAAAGTAAGCCAAGGGAATCAGAAAAATATTAAGACCTTTGTTGATTTAATCGCAACATATCTTTGTACTGAAACTTTTATAAAACAAAACGCAAATGAAAATTTGAAAAATGTTTTCTTAGGATTCAAAATACCTCAAGATGTTGTTGATAACGCTTTTAATAAAGCAAAACAGAGCCTTAATAATAAAGTACAAGAGTCAAGGCCGCTTCGAATTGCAAAAATGAATGGCGCTTTACAGCCACTGTCAGAAGGTAAAGATAACTCATCAGCGCTTTTACAAAAACTTGGAAAAGTGTATGATAGTAACTTTGACTTAAGCATATTATCTGAATTTCTTCAAGACGGTATGTTCAAAACAGTGCATAATAAACTAAAAAATGATTCTAACTATAAACAAGCTAAAGCAGTTGTTGACACTATGATTAGTGGACAGCAAAAGCCACAAGAAGACAAGCAAAGTCAAAACGCTGAGCAGCCACAAACAAAACAATCTGGACAAACTGCTACAGGAAATGGAGAGGCGCCTGCAAGTTCTCAGAAGTCTGAAGAGATTGCTAAAAAGGCAGATGAAATTCCTCCAAAAGCAGGACAGTCAGTAAATAATGAATATTGGCACAAAGTATGGACGAGTCTTTCAAATAAAGCTGGTTCATTAAATGGCCAAGAAGAACTTCAAAAAGTAGTAAATAACTTTGTAACTGAACTTGGGAGAATAGTGAACAAATGAAAGGAGAAAATATGGATAAACTTTATGAATACAGCTTGCAAGGCAATGAGATTGACCCAGATCTTTCAGTCGGCGGCAGAAAATTTTGGAAACCTGCTAGAAGACCCGGTTGGGCTGAGCGTCCATACACATTTACAAAACCAACGCCTGACAGAGGCTATATGAAAGCACTCAAATACATTGCAGAAAACCCTGGCTGCAAACGTGTTGACATTGCGGATGCGGCAGGTTGGAAACATGGTACTCATACACAAACTTTTCAAGATATGAGTCATGCTGAACTTTTCCGCATTTCTACAAAAGGCGAATATTTCATCACAGCAAAAGGCGCCGCTTTGGTAAAAGACGTTTACGGAAAAGACGGTTTTTTGGAAAGTTTTAGACCTTCAGCAAGGGACTCAATAGATAACGCTTTCCAGGAAGGATATGACGATTTTATGGAAACTTTGGTAAGTGGACATCGCTCAGGACCTGAGCCAAATGACAGCCCATATCCTGAAGGTACTGAAGAAGACGAATCATACTGCTGTGGTTGGATTTCTGCTTACGACAACAATATGTAATCAGTGATCTTCTTCAGGCGCTTTGTTAGTGTCTACTAACGGGGTACAACGGAATATCTCAGGCTGGAACATCATAAAACGTTTTCCAACCTGAGCGTTGCTTGCCTTCATTAATCCCACTTCAATAACGTCTTCCAATACTTCGGCTTCTTCTTTTTCCAAATACGCTTCAGCATAATACTTTTTTCTAAACAATGACAAACAGTAACGGCAGCGCTCAAGCAATGCGCCACTATTTTTAATCGCCGCACGAGTTGGTCTCAGTCTGTCGATGTCGTCAATGTCCATAACCTTATCTTGCTCAACTGAACGGTTCAACTGCACAAGGCCAATCCAATGAAAGCCTAACTCCTTTGCCATTGCGTTGACTCTGTTTATGGCGACTTCCATCTGCCCCGCAAGTGATAGGCCTTTTTCAGGCGAACAGAAGTCTTGAATCATAGATATAAGGTCAATAAGCATAATGAAATATTTTTGTCCAATCTTCATTTGGAACTTTCGCGCTTCACGTCTTATGTCAGCAAGATACAAAGTTGCCTTTTCACATATTGCCCAACGTTCATTGTTGAGTTCAAGACGCTTAAATTCTTTGTCAAGTTCTTTCTTTACAAGTTCATAGTCTTCCTGTGACTTTGGATGTTTAATGTCTTTATAAGGAATTCCAGTACGTAATGAAAGCCAACGGTCCATCGTGTTAATGTCGCCCATCTCCAACTCGAACAACATAGTCGGAATGCATGCGTTGTAAAGATCATTCATAACGTTTAACGCAAACGCTGTCTTACCCATGCCAGTTGAAGCTGTGATTAAGCCACCCTCTCCGCCCACTGGCCCGTCTTCCAAGATGCTATCCAATATCTTATTGTTGAAAGTATAAAGACGTCCGCTCTTACGTTTTTCAAACTCCGCAAAGTACTTTTCTTTTATGTCGGGAAGATACTTTACAAGCTTTTCATCAGCGTCATTATCTGCAAGCTGCTCTTCCATGTCAAAAAGCGCGTCTTTTAATTTCTGTTTTGTCTTTACATCAAACTTTTCAACTTTTGAGTAAGTTGTGGTAAAGTCTTTAAGCGCTTCGTTCAACTTATACGAAGCGCGTTCTTCTTTCATATCAGCAATAGCGTCTGCAATGTTGCCGCTGCCATCGCTGAAATTATAGAATGAACCTATAATGCCAAGGTCAGACTCCTTACCGTCTTTCGTCATACGTTCATATATTGACGTTTCATTGATGTCAGCCTTATCACGATAAAGCGACTCAATAGCACGGAAATAGTCGACCGTTTTTGCGTTAAATAAATTCTCATCAATGCCCAAAACATCAATCTGTTCTGGGTGCAAAACGATTTTATTAAGAACTCTTACTGATGCAACCGAAGCTGCGTTACTTATTGAATTATCCATTAGAACAAACCTACCGATGTATCATATTCGCCACGCAAAGCATCATAATTATCTTCAAACAAAAGTGAAGTATTCTGCTTATGAATGTTTCTCAAAATCAAGTCTTTGATAGCAGGAGAAATGTCGATGTCTTCTGGAGCAACATTCGATATAAAAATAGTTGCTAGCCCCATTGTTAAACGTTTGCGCAAAAATGAGTCAAGAAATGGAATTTGGTAGCCTGACTTGTATATTGTCATTTTCTCTTTGTCAAAGCTTTCATCAATGAACAATATATCCGACTCAATATACCGCTCATATTTCGCTCTGTCTTCAGGATTAGCGTCAAAGCCGTCTACTCGCTGAAGCAATTTTACGAGGTCATTCATCAAAGTAAAGTAACATTTTTTGCCTTTTTCAGTAAACGTCTTACCTAGCCAATTTGCGAGCGTTGTCTTTTGTGTGCCATAAGGTCCATACATATAGACGATAATAGGGCCGCTGTAAACTTCTTTGATTTTTTCTTCTGTGTAGACATCAAAGATTTCAGAAAACTTTTTAAGACGCTCAACTGTTGCTAACGACTTATCGCCTTTATATGACTTGATGTCATAGTCCACAATAGTAGGATTAAAGCCTCGCCGCTCAAGAGATGAACGCAATGCGTTAGAAAGCCGATATTTTTTATGACAGTCACATTCCACAAGCGCTGTAAAAAATCCTGACTCATCAGAAACTTTATGATAGCCTAATGGAACAGTTGGGTCTTCTTTATTTTCTTTAAGGCATTTTCTGCAAGGTATGTAATCTTTCATAGAGTAAAATTAACTAATTGATTATGAAAGCAAGTGAGTTACTTAACAAGATACGCGCCAAAACAGTCAACTTTAACGAAGATGACTTGATGTATACCGATTTAACAATCAACATAAATGATACTGTTGGCAGTGTACGTTCTATTAAGGCGAATGCCGACGCTGAAGTTGTGCTGCTATCTGATAGACATTGGGTTAACGATGAAGGAGAAGACGTCTGGAGCGTTGACCTTACAGAGATTGAGAAAGTACTTGAGCAAATGCCTGACTATGAAGTTATTGTAGTACTTGAAGGCGACCACATTCCGCCGCATGCCGTTGAAGACATTAACTTTATTAGAGATCCTAGCTTTGAAGTTGCCGGTACAATTGAAATATGCGCTGGTGACGAATGGACTGGCAATTTGACTCGTGCTAACGCAGAACCTGATAGGTTGGAGTACAAAAACATTTTAGACTAAACAAAAAGGCGCTCGCGGAGCGCCTTTAATTTGCTATTTACGCTTTTTCTTTTTCTTGTCGTCTTTGTTTTCTTCGACGTCTTCAGCAATCTGTGCCCAAAGTCCATCGAATTTGTTGTCATCTTCAAGAATGCAGTCGATTAACCCCAGTTCTTTACATTTTTCAGCGTCCCATACAATGTCGTGAGACAGCATGTCGTCCAACTGTTCGGATGTAAGTTTTGAACGCTTCATGTAAATCGCCTTCATCTTTTTCATAATAAGGTCAAGGCACATTTTTTCATCTCTGATTTCAGAATACTTGCCCCAAGCGATTGAACGGACTTCGTGAATAAGCATGGCTGCGTTTTCTGTCATTTGACGTATTGCGCATGCTTGCGAGATAATACTTGCTCCAGACGCTGCGATGCCTTCAATTAAGCAAGTTACTGGAAGTTCCATTGAACGGATGTGGTCATAAACAGCAAAAGTTGAGTAAACGTCTCCACCCGGCGAGTTAATGTGCAAAAAGATTGCGGAATTTACAAGTCCCTGCAGCACGTTGCTTCTGCTTGTGTTCTGATAACATTCATCAGCGGCCTCTTCCAAAAATTTGATTACAAGAAACGCTGTCTCAGGGTCGATTTCATCGTATAGATAAACATCACAACCAACCTTATATACATTCCTCTGATTAATGAAAGGAACTACAGCTTTGTCATCATCTTCGTTACATTTCAAAGTTCTAGGTACCAAAATGTTCTCCCATAAAATTTCTATATACAAAAATTAACGTGAAGTTTACTAATCACTTACATTAAACTTGTTTATATAATTTTCGTAAAACACAAACAAACGAGGCAAACTTATGGATTTCAACAAATTACCAACTTTCGGCTGCGTTGACTACGCTGAAGAATCTTGCAATTACTATCACAAGAAAGGAATAAAAAATCCTTTTTCAAAACTTACTATTGTTTCTATCCCTTGTGATATTCTTCGAGCAATAAAAGGCAATGGCGGAGAAATTACACGCCTTGAACTTAATCATCAGATGGGCTGGCCAGAAATTGTCAAGGTTGACGACTGGGACTATCGCAAGAACAAACGTTGGGTACGCATGAGAGTGTCTAACCACAATAACGGCATTTTGGCAAAAATGCGCTATCACGGATTAATCAAATACGAAAACCGCAAGATTAAATTGGGGCCCAACTTTGCTGCGCTTGAGCAAGAACATCCAGACTGGTTTGACTAATAATTTCGTTGAATCGCGTTTATATAATTTGCGTAACAATGGGGGTTTGAATGTTTGGAAAGAAAAAACCTGAGAACGATATAAATCAGTATTTTGTAGTCATCGCTCGTGGGGGCAATGATGGAACTTTAGAGGTTCACAAAACAGACAAGACTATCATGACTCCTACAAATGATGCATGGTTGCTAGCTGTTACAGTGAAAAAAGCTATAAAATATGCAAAAAAACATCACAATAAGATTTGGATGCGTTCTGATTTAGTAGATCAAGATATTATTAACTACTTCGAAGAAAATGTCCCGCATGAACTCTGGTGTTGGCGCCCATTGTCGCTAAACGATATTCATTAAGTAAATCGATGTTGATTATTCATGCGATACCATTTCATGTTTTCATCTGATTTGTAGTTCTCGAAATAGTCCATACACATAAAATGTACGGCTGCTTCAAACAAGCCAGGGCTCTTTAATCCTGATTCTTTTCGTATTAGTGCACTTCTTGCTTGAAGCTGCCCAAGTTTTGAGCTAGGATTATTTTTAGCAAAATTGAGAATTATGTTTTCAAGAGTAGAAGCGTCTTTTACCAAGCAATTTTTATCTCCATCTTTTCCGAAATAAATGCCTTTACATCTTTCATTACTAAGGAGGTCTGCTACAGCAACATGAAATCGCGCCTCTTGATTTTGATTGATTTTACTGTCAACAATCTGTCCTTGCTCTCTTGAAATTCTTGCTTGCTCACAAGTCTTAATGTCATCGAAAGTCGCATCTACTACAGCACGCGCAAATTCTTTGACCGTTGTTTCTTTAAGTTTGCTCCCACTTAAGTAAGTATTTTCGTTCAATATATAAGCATAATTTAAACCTTTCATAAAAATTAGTGTTTTTACTAATCAAGTTGTCAACTTGCGTTTATATAATTTGCGTAACGGAGGAAATAAGTGGTAGAGATTAGAATTATCAAAGATGACCGCTTGCTAAAATTGTATTATACACAGAATTGTCTCGTTGACTACGAAAAAAAAGAAATCGAATTTTTTGATTTTGAATATCGTCAGTATTGCTATGAAAGTATTGACAGCGGCTTTCATGGAAGTGGCATGCCGTATTTCTATATAACTATTAAGGACTAACAAATGACAATACACGAGTTGATAAGAAAACATCCAAGTTGGGGACTCCCTGCAAATTGTCCTGAATGTGGACAGGAACTTTGCGTTGACGAAGACGCTACTCATATCACTTGCGAAAATGAGTCTTGTCCTACTCACTTGCTAGGCCGCTTACAGAAATGGACAAACACAATCGAAGTCAAGGGATTTGGAGACGCGGTGCTTCAGAGACTTATGTCGCTCGGCGTTATGTCGATAGCTGATCTCTACACGAAAGACTTTTATGACGCGCTTTCACAATGCGAAGGCTTTGGCGAAAAAAGCGCAAATAAAATTTTCTCTGAAATTACAGCTTCAAAACAAAAGCCGATGTCGCTTGCAAAGTTTGTAACAGCCCTTAACATTAAAGGCATTGGCGAAGAGCAAGCACAGAAAATCTTATCGCATACAAGCTGCTATACGCTTGACCATCTTTTGTGCTTGGAGACAAAACGCTGCGTTTGCCCAGGGATTGGGTTCGCAACTGCTGAAAAGTTCACGTTAGGAATTCATTCACTTGTGCCTGAAATCGTGGCACTTGAACAGATCGTAAACATTGAAGACCCGCGCTGCGTAACAGCGTTTCTGAAAACAGGTGGCGTACTTGGTGGGTTGTCGTTCTGCTTTACAGGCGCAATGAGTTACCCACGTAAGCAACTTGAGAAAATGGTTGTTGATAATGGCGGCGAAGTCAAAGGCGTTGCAGCAGGATTGAATTATCTTGTTCAGGCAGATCCGAGTTCGACAAGCAATAAAACACAGAAAGCAAATAAGCTTGGCGTTAAAATCATTTCAGAGCAGGAATTCCTGAAAATGGTTGGGGAGATTTAAAGGAGGCGCCAAAATGGTGACTGACAAGGACGTTGAAATTACTTGGAGTCCAAATTCGAGAGTTATGGCTGCGCCTCCGTCTTATAGGGTTACAGGCTATTTGTCAAAAGCGTTTCCCACAATAACTGTGGAGCCTGAACCTATCTATATAGTTGATTTGAACGCATACTTTGATGAAGACAAAGCAAGGGGAGTAGGACTTATTCAGTAAAAGAGGCGTTTTATGTTAGCGTTGTTGATAGTCAATACTGTTAGTATTTTTGGTTGATTCGTGTGTTTAAGCGCATGGAGGACTTAGATGAATAATGAAGATGTCTATAGATTTTTTGGAAAACAAATCTTATTTTCTACATCACAGGCTGCGTCTGCCTTTAGTAAAGCTATAAGGCAAAATTTGTTGAGCGTAACGCCGTGGGACTCGTCCCATGAGCAAGGCGATGCCTTACGCAATAGGTGTGAGATGGACGAAGAAACAGCAAGAGAAAAAGGCATATTATGTTAAGTGAAGTAATAGATAAAACAGCTTTATATAAAGTAATCCAAAAATATGGGACTTGTGTAGGCGCCCTAGATGATTTAATTGCATATGAGGAATTGTTACACATTGAAGTTGACGATTCCGTAGCAATGGACGAAGAAACAGCAGAAAAGCTTGGACTTAAAGGTAACATATGAATATTATTGCAGGACTTGCTATTATAGGCGTTGGCGTTTTCGCAGTTGCGGTTTTCATAAAAGCACTTAAAGAGAATGAAGTTGTAGAGGCTGCTCGTGCAGAAGATGCTCATAAAGCGATACAATTGGAATCAAAACGTTCGGAATGGTTTAGTATTCCGCAAAGTCCTCTTTTCCCTACCCCGCAAAATATGACCTTATGGAGTCAGAGATGGACTCCAGAACTTGACGCTTTCATTCATAATCACGGAATTTCTTTAGAAAATTCAAATGGGGGCGTTTATCATCGTTGTCTCGGTATACCAACGCCGCCGCTTGTGCAAAAGGTAATTGACCCAAGTAAACCTATTCAAGACCCTCGTGGCGCAATTGTAATGACTGATGGCACAATCGTAATGACTGACCCAAACTTTGGGGAATTTGAGCACCCATCAGTGGACGGCGACCGTCTAAGTGAGTATATGCCAAATAGTTTTGAATGTATGGGAACGGCAGAAGACGCTGAAAAAATCGGCTTGAAGTTAGACTAATTGACTGGAGTGAAAAATGTTTTATGCTTATGTAAGTAAGAATGAACTTCCAGTTTTCTTCAAACATACCGACTATCTTCGACTTTCACATGACATGAAAATCAACCACATATTTGGGCCGTTTAGTGTAGAAGAAGCGCGTAAGTTAATGTCTTTGATTGACTTAAAAATTACGCTTCGGAGTCTTCATCGAGGCGTAACTTTTTCAACCCGTTATTAAAGTCTGTAAGCGCTCGTCCTAACGGGCGTTTTCTATTTCCCTGAGTTGAGTGCATCAATTCAGCGGCCTCTTTTGCTAGGTTTTTTGAAAGTTTAAGCAATTCTTGAAGTTTTTGTAAATCTGTCATAATTTCGATATTAACACGTTAGTTTGTGAAACAAAAAAGGCGGCCCGTTTTGAGCCGCCTTTATTCTTCAGTTTTTAACTAAACCCATTCGCCACAGTCAATAATTGAGTTGTTGTTCAAAAGAACGCCGGACTGCAATGGGATTGTTTGGACAATCATGTCGTCATGAGTTAAGTCTTTACTTTCAAGTCCGTCTTCTTCGTTTGAAGGCTTCATTGTTTTAATGTTCATACCTTCATATGAAGTGCCTTGATTTTCTTTTGTTGCGATAACGAAAGCAGCATGACGTGAATGTCCACTATTGTCTTCAACATCGTCATAAAGAACGAAGTTGTGCTCTTTCTCAATAGAAACAGGCGTGCCGCCTTCTTGATAAGGCGATGTAGGCGTCTGATACATCCCAGACGCTGCAAGGTGAGAAAGTCCTTCATTCAAGAAGTAGTTCTTATCAGATGGTATATACCAAGCCCAAGACTTACTATCGCCTTCAATCTCTTTTGAGTCTTCGCCAAAGCGGACATTCGATTCAACAAACTCTGTTCTGTAAGCGCCTGCTTCTTCATCGTAAAAAGTATGAAAGCGTGTATGCCATCTGTCTTTTGCTTTTGCTTTTTCAACGTCATCAATGTCTTCGCCAAAAACGTCTTCCAATAAAGCGATTGTACCGTTGCGGTTTGCTTGGAACTTCTGAATGAAGTTTTCAGTATACTTTGTACCGTCAACAGTTTTTAACTTTGTAAGACCAAGTTTTAGAACAGGCGACTGTTCTATCTCGTCATTTACTACTTTATCACGGAAATGAATTTCAAAGAAGCCGTTAAGTGAGTTTACATCTTCAGCACGGAAAGCGTTACTTATTGTATGTATGTACCCTTCATTTGGGGCTGCTTCAAGAAGTTTTATCTCTTCATTTGTTTTACGAGCATAACCATGCTCGTCAACTGTTGGGATAGTGCCAGTAATAATGTCGCCGTTCCAGTCGCCACCTTGGCCTTTATCATTTCTCCAAAGAACAGCGTTGTTACCAATTATGACTTTTGAGTTTTCGCCTTTCTCAATGGTTGTTTCATAGCCAGGACCACGAAGTTTTGGCTCTAACTTGATCTGCCCTGTAACAGGTTCCGGGTCTTCTTTAATAACAATACCTGAAATTGAGTTTTCAGAGCCAGCGATAATACTTATCTTTCTAACGAATCCGTCTTCAGTGTCGAGACCTGTTGTTTCATCACGCTCGTCATCAACGCTATGAACTGCTTTGTCAAGATGAGTTATATCATCGATAACGATTAGGTCGCCAGGGTTCAACCAGAATGACTTATTCTGTATAAGTCCTTTGTGGTTGTCTCCGTCTTTGATAAGTTTATCAAGGATGTCTGCAACTTTGGAAGTTGTACGAAGTTCGCCAAACTTGATGTCATTGTTAAAACTTTCATCAACAGTCGTGCCAGGATCATCATCAATATCGTTTAACTTATATGGCAAACTTGCTGGGTCGCTCTCGTTATGACTTTCATTATCGAGTAAAAGTTTAATTTTATTGCCTGAATAGATGAAATAGTCGCCAACATCAATGTTGGGTATCAACTTTGTTAAGTCACCATTTTCAGCGTCACGTTCTGTGCCATCAGTGTAACCAACAACTTTTGCTGCTTTAAGATTTTCTATAATCTTAGCTTTAACTTCATCATCAACATTGGCAAGCTTTGTGCTAATACTATCAGGTTCATCGCCTTCTGTGAAAGTGCATCCAAGCAAGAATGCGTACAACTGTTCAGTGCTGAGCGAGCCGCGTCTCTGCAAGCCGCCGATAACTGTTTTTGGCAACTGTGAAGTAAAAATATGCCCGCTTTCGTCAACATCAGCTTTTGTTTTGCGCAAATCTTTGATTACATCGTTCGCGGTAAGCAATGTTTGACTGTCATGATCTTTCCAATAAGCAGTTGTTACTGAGTTAACGCGGTCGCCCCAAGGATTTGGCTTTTCTGGGTCGATAATATCTACCACGTCATCTGATGTAAGAACAGGATTTGAAATGTCTCCGCGGCGGGTAATTTCAACGTCTGTGTTAATGTTGAACGCCATAATGTAATGGCCGTCATCGCGCTGATGTTCAGAAGGCTTCTGTCCACCTTGACTACCTGCAGGCTTAATCTTAACTACAATTTCATCGCCAGGGAAGAACGCTGGGACTTTCTTTCCGGTAGCACTTCCAGGCCCAAATTCTTCTATATAGTTAAGTTGCTTACTACTGTCTACAACATATTTTGTTCCATCACGTACAAACGCACTTCGAATTGTTTCTTCATTATCTGTTGAAATGAAGAATGGCAAGTTTTCCGGAATAACGCCGTCGCCGTCTGTAGACGTTCTTTGTCTTGCAATAATATGAAACTCTGTACCTTGAATACGAGCAATAGCACAATCCAAAACTGTTGCATCTTGCAAGCCAAGCTTTTCAACTTCAGTCTCAGAAAGAATATCCTGAATTGGCTTCTCTAAATCACTTGCTGCAATACCAGTATACCATGAAACAAGACTCTTCAATAAAGTTGTTTTGTTTACGATATACAACTTATCATTGAGAGTGTCATTTCCAAAAGCGTTGCAGTTGAACGGAATTCTTACATAAGCTGGATCTTGTGACTCATAATGAGATAACTTCAAACGGTCAATGTCATAAAGTGAGTCAATAAGTGTCTTGTCTTTAAAGAACGCATGAACTTGGTCAACAATGTTCTCTTCTTTTGTCTCAGGATCATCTGGGAAGACTTCAATATTTGAACCGTCTGAGCCGCCTGTAAGTTTGATGATTAAGAACTTTCCAGAATGTGTTTTACTTTCTTCAGGAGGAAGTTCGCCTAAAAGAATGAACGCATCTTTTTCAGAAAGTTTGGCAGGATTTTTGTCGATTGTATAAAGTCCAACTGCGTCTGCAATATTTACTTCAGGGGCAGTATACTTCTTTTTATCTACATAAACGTAAAGCTGTCCTTCACGGAATTTACCCCAGTTATATTCATGCGAGTCTGGTATCAAGTCGTCATATACAATAAAGTTTTGAGCGAATGATTTGGAATACTCGCCATTGGCGTCAAGATCGATATAAGAGTATAGCTTGTTGTTTGATTCGTTCTTACTGACTTTCAAATGGAAGTTGTTAAGAACTGATCTTGAAGAGCCAACACGTGTAATGCCATTTACAGCAGGACCATTTGGCAATGGCGTGTTGCCATTTTCTATGAGAGAAATACCCACATATAAGTCACCAGGCTGAGGGACAATGTTGTTGCCTGTAACAGCGTCTATAATGTAGAAGCCATTACTTGGGGCTGTTTCTTGAATAAACATCTGTCCATCAAATAACTTATTGCTTTGAAGATAAGTTTCGATGTTACCACGAAGAATTTGTATACGGTTCATATATTATGTAAAACTCCTAATCTTTGTAATATATTTAGTAACTATATCCACAATCCACCCGAAATAGGCGAGTTGTGTGTAAGCATCATTCCTGATCTTAAAGGCGCTTCAATCTCAATATCTTCGTCTTCCCATGGCTCTCCATCCATAAGCTCAGGAATATCTCTTTTGTTATCAGCAGAGCGTCCTGCAAGCAAGTGCATTACAGATGTTTTGCTGTTACCAATTGCAACGCCATTTGAAACGTGCAAGCCGCGCTCGCCGCCTTCCTTAATACGGTATGTACCATCACTGGCCTCTTCGACTTCGCCAATGATTACGTCATTCCCAAATGTCGAAGCGTCTTTTCTGTCGCCATATCTATTTTTTAAGAACTCTTCACTATAGTCAAACTGAACAACTTGCCCGTTATCATCGTATTTGTTTCCCCAAACTTTAGCACGTGCGCTATTCTTTAGAGTCTCAAAAATAGAATGCTGTATCTGTTTAATTTTTGAGTCGCTTAAGCCGATTGTCTCTTCGCCGGTTACTTCATCAACGTGCTTCTTGAAAACAGGCACTGTTCCATCAGTTCCGTTCCCGATGAACTGCATGTACTGCTCAAGAGTAAACGCATGGCCGCCTCTTGTGATGTAGAAAGTTGCCATCGGAGAAGTCGGCTGTGAAGGTCCTTGAACGTTGATTGTCTTTACAAACTGATGTGTAGACTCATCATAAAAACCAAGCGTAACATTATGAGTATGAACATCAGGCGACTGAATATATGTGCTGTTACTTATGTAAGTGCTGCCTTCATTATCGGTAAGCTCTTCCAATGTTGCGGCTGATTCTGCGTAACCATCAACAGTAGACTTCAAAATGTGGTTCTTTGCAAAAACCACGCCAGGCAGTTTTGCAATGATTGTGCTCGACTTTTCAGGAAGAATAAGTTCGATGTCTTCTTCTGTCAGCTTATCATTTGCAAAAAGCGAAACTTTGGTAAAGTCTACTGCTCTGTCATCAGCTTCCGACTTAATGTAGAAGTTGAAACGTGGGTTACGAGTACCTGCGCCATGTGTGCTCATGTAAGAACTTAAACTGATATCTCCATAAGTAATCTGCGCGTGCGAATTCTGAAAGTCGCCGATCTGAACGTTGCTCATAAATTCGGTAATCTTTTCTTGATAGTCCGCCACATCAACTTCGCCAATTGTAGCGTCTTTGAATGTTAGCTGCTCGTAGCCATCAACTGACGATGTAAACTTGTATGTATGATCATCAACTTTTGTTAGCGTATCAGTCATCGCCGAGATAACTGGAGTAACGCCCTCAGCAGGTTCTTTTAGAATAATTGTAACTTCACTTCCAACGCTTACAGGAACATAAAATGAGCCGGTGCCAGTAACGCCAAAAAGGTCTTGATGCAATTTTGGATTCTGTACTTCAGGCGAAACTTTGAACGATAGCCCAGAGTTGTTGCTTGTAGTGTTATTTACTGGATTGAATGACTGTGTATCAAACTCTTTTACAGTAGGCGATGAGAAAATGTACTGCATTGTTCTTTCACGCAGATAGTTTCTGATGTCCGTGTTTGTCAGTGTATTTCTACCATAAGGCGAATACTTTGGAAGATAGTTGATTTTTCCATCAACAAGCTCGCCGTCTGGAGTTACTTCCTGGTCTACAAGACGGACGCCACAAATAGTGACTGTCTGCCCGTCTTGAACAAGGCACAACTTTTTGTCGGCGTTGATATGCGGAGACTGTACTAGGGAAATGTCTCTTGCCGGCAAATTGTAAAGCGCGTCATTGTCAACCAATTTTCCGTTAATAGTGAAGTCCAATGATATGATGCGGTCGCTATTATCTATTACTTCCCAACGCCCCTGTCCGATGTCGTTGTCTTGGTCGTCGGACGCTTGCCAAACAATGAAGTCACCGTTGTTTAGCTCAAGAATACGTGTTGGGTTATATGGGTCCTGGAATTGTATGTTGATTATCTTATTGTCGCCATCTTGAACATCGATCTTAACCTGATAGTAGTCGCCGTTCTCAGGATGCGTTGTCGGATTGCCATACTCATCGTGTCCTGTTGGGAATGACGGGGTCTTATTCTGATATGCGGGATCTGTAACGCCGCGAGCGTCATTTATTGGACTCCATACGCCTTTGTACTGTAGAGCGCCAAGAACTGTTGCGTGCAACTGTGAAAGAGGGACTTTACCCATTTCATCCAACTGCGCTTTATTTACCATTAAGAAGTCTAACGCCTTGCGGACGTCCGTCGATAAGAGTGCCTGCTCGATATGCTCAATATGAAAAGTGCCTTTGTCGCCATCAGCCGATTTGCCCATATTTTCCATCGCTGTTCTGAGGTCCACAACTTGAGCATTATACTGTAAATAATCAATATCTTCTGCGTCAGAATCCGCACAAGGGATTACCTTCCATGCGGGGTATGTATCAAGTCCATTAAATGTGCATTTTTCATTTTCATAATAGACAAAGTCGCCACGCTTTGGCTTTCTGCCGCGTTTCTGTGCAAGCATAGCGTCAAGATTTGGCCAGTCCAAATCGTCTTTAAGAACTAGCCAAATTGAGCCGCGTGTTACTTTATATTCTGGGTCGGTAGCGTCTGTTCTGAGATTCTTTAACTGGAAATCGTCATCAATTACGCCACGGTACTGCAACTTATGACGTTCCAAAAACTTCAGTACGTCATTTACGTTGTCTATGTCTATGTCTGTGTCAATGTCGCCGAATTCATCATAGATGTAATAGTAAACATTGCGAGCATCGCATGAGCCGGTCATTACACGGCGGTATTCTATGTTGTAAGCAATTCCTGTTTTAGGGTCAACATCACAGTCAGTAATAAGCAGCATATCGCCTTCACGGAAATCGTCTCGCATGAAAGCATAGTCGATTTCTTCGCCAGGGATTTTCTGCATATCAGTAGCGCGGAGAGTCCAATAGTAAAAATCACCAGGGCGGACATATTTGAACTTTGGCTGGTTAATGTTGAAATCTTGCGCAGATGTAGTCGCGCCTAAATCGCCACGGAAGACGTTTGCTTTGACAGAGCGTGCTGCTGCCAACGGTATTGGTTCGCTGTTAAAATCAGCTTTTGGGTCGCCAATATACAGAACGCCTTCATCGTGAGGAGAGCGTGAATAGTCATCAGTAAGGTTTCTGATTTGGAAAAATAATTCGCCTTGCTTTAAGGCGTTTTTGAAAGCAGTGATGTTACCGCGTGCTATCTTTATCTTGCTTGCCATAATTTACCTTTTGAAAATTAGACAAAGTGTTAGACATCCTTCCTTAGCAAGAACTTTCCATTTTTTAATGTGAGGTCAGTTTCGTCTTTTTCATACAGTCCGCCATCGATGACGCCGATTTTATGTATGATGTCATTCATGTTTTCTTGTGTCATAAGAACATTTTTTGCCATGCTGCCGTTCTTATAGTAGCCCTTATCAAGAGGCGGCAGTATGTAACGTCCATGTTTCTTTGTTCCTGCTTTTACTTCAAATGACGCTGTTTCTGTATTGTCTTGTGCCGATTTTAGCAACGTAAGATCGTCTCTAATCGGAAGGTCAAAACAAGTCGAATCGCCGAATGTTCCTTTGCGTCCGGCATATCGTGTGAAGCTCATTCTGATAGTGAAGTCTTTAACTCTGTCTACAAAATTGGGATCTTCAAATGTGATGACGCCCGCCATAGAGTTGATTCGTGGATTGCCAACTCCGTATGAAATCGGCTTTATGGTCTGGCCATCATCAATAAATATGAAAAACTCATAGGAGTTTAATGTAGTGTCAAAAACAGGCAGAATAATGTCTTTCAGCTTTTCATGGGTGTATGAGTTGCTGGTACCCTCAAGACGTTTTAGAATAAGCTTATCAAAGACTTCTATTAATGTATAGCGAGTCTGCCCATCGTAGTAAGGTACTGAATTGTAGCGCTGCCCATCGCCCATGTTAATCATCTGGGCAAATGTAGGACAGGTCTTCGGAATCAGTTTGGCATCTCTCCAGTACTGTTGAGGGAAAACTGGAAATCCTGTATCAGATATCGGCTGCTCGTACTTTATTCTGCCTTTTTCTACAAATGTTGTAAATTCCATTTATACTACCTTACTTAAATAGATCCTTGTAAATGTGCGCTCTGTATGTGCTTTTAGACCAATGCGGACGTAAACATCACCTGAGAATGTAGACTTACCAAACGAACCGCGCTTGCCGTTTCCTGTGCTTTCGCCCGCAAACATAACAGCCGCGCCGTTTGGTGAGCCTGCCATAACGTAACGGAAACCATCAACTGGAGAATTAGCGTCAAACCATGCGGCGCTCTTGTCTGGACCGACTACGCAAGTCTGCAAAATCATGTCTGTTGTTGCGCCTGTATAGAGGTCGGTGTCATAAAGTTCAGGATTGTCTGTCTCTATAGTAATCTCATAACCGCTTGCTTCAAAAACGTTGTCCAACTTGAATGTTGCGAAACGATAGTAGCTGCCCGGAGTAACTTGCAAGCCGTTATCTGAGAATTCATAATCAACTTCACGGTGCTGATTGTGCTTGTAAACGTGCTTGCCGTCAGGCCATGAATATCTGAAACCAAGCGTGCCGTCTGGGCGGACATATTCTGCTTTCATTAGTTCATATATGTTGTCATACTTTACACGGAGTGACGAATCGAACGGTCCGCCAAATGTCAATGGGTAAAGTCCTTCGCCTGATACACAGCGCTCCGATTCGTGACAGTCATTGATGATGAAGTCTATACGGTCAAGCTGCTCTTCATGTGGATTGCCGTAATAGTCAAATGAACGTATGTACCATGTAATGTGATGACACTGAACGCCCTTGTCTTGTGTAGTGTGCATTAAGTTGGTAACTAAAAGTCCATATAACTGGCCGTGGACGGGGTCGACAGATGACTTGTAGAATGAATAGTTGGTAACTGGAATTACTTGGTCATCATAGTCATTGAATAGTTCCGGAACTCTGAAGTTTTCAGGCATAACTCTGTTGAAGAGGTCTGCGATGCGGAAACGGAACTTATATGTAAAGTTGGTTGGCATCTTGAAAATGCCCGAACATCTGTTTTCACGTAACGCTGTGTCCATCTCCGACTCATTCATCACCACGTTCTGCAGCCTTGGGTTTTCTGCTTTATATGGGCGTATGAAAGAGAACGCGACATACGGAGACGCTGTGTTAAACTTTTCATTCTCAATAGTCGGCTGCATATTCTTGACAGTGAAGTTTACTTTGTAATCGCCTTCCTTGTCAAATGTAGAGTCGGCAGTAAGCATAGTGCTCTTCCAGAACTCTTCTTTTCCGTAAATGTCGTAGTCGTTGTCATACGCATCGTGGGTTGCATCCACTGTCAAATGCGACTTGCTGTTGCTCTTGCTTACTGTTGTGTCGATCTTGATATGTGCCGAAAGTTCGTTCTTGTCATTTATACGGAACGCAACGTCAGCTTCATCGCCAGTGAAGAAACAGTCCCGGCGGCTATGTCCATCCATTGAAAAGTCAACTTTGAACTTGCTGCCGCCGATTTGAGTCATGTCCCATGATGTCTTTACCGTTTCAGATGGCATGTTTGCAGTAGTCATCAAACGGTAGTTTGTTGTCGGGTACTCTGTCTCTATCTTTGGATATATGTATGAAATTGGCAGCGGCTTTTTAGGCGCCAATTTATGAATTGCCGTATTGAGACGGTCAAACGCTTTTGCAATAGTAATGTCTGCAAGGTCGACGGCACCGTTTCCGCCATCGAGATAGTACCAAGGAATGTCATTGCCATCTTCTTCAGGAACAAGAGCAGGCATAATTCCAAGCGCTGCTTCTTGATAAGCACGGTCCAACTTATCCCATTTAGTGCCTGTCCAAATGCCCCAGTCGCCAGCGGTATACTTAACGCCGTCAATAGTCAGTTGGTCATCGGCAGGACGCCCTGGGTGATGAGAAGCACTTACGATGAAGAACCAACCAGGCTGCAACTCATAAACTTCATTGTCTTTAGTATAGCGCTGCTGAATTTCGAGAATGTCTTCAAACTTTGGATATTCGCCGTTACTGTCTTCGAAATTCCACATTCCTACAAAGTGAACGCCACCGTAAGCAACCGAATCAGGCAATTGCTGTAATGGGACTTTGCCTTCTTTAAGGTCTGCTTTACTCCAATAAAGATCTGCAAGGAAGTCGTAAAGGTACTTGAAATAAGGATTGCCATTTTCGTCTCTGCTGATGTCGGGAACGTCCAATGCGGGAACTTCCAGACCTTCAGAAGTCGGCTGGCGGATCATCTGATTAATACCTTCTTGGTCAAGCAGAACGTGGCGGACTGTTACTCTGTGTGAAAGACGTCCGTCATCAAGAACAACTATACGGTCGGGGTCCCAGCGGAAGCTCCATTCATTGTTGGCCTTATCATAAAAATATGGTATGCCTGCTTTAATCTTAGTGTAGACGCGCTTTGTTGCGCTCAGCCAAATTGGGAAGGACTCATCGTATGGGTGGTCCTCAGCAGGGATTGAACTATCATATTGGGTAATATAGTTTTCATCAAGGAATAAAGCGGTCGGCTTGCTGTTAAGTGCCTTGATTATGTTGCCTGAAATGCTGACGTCATCAACTTCGCTTACGTCCAACTCTTCAATGTATGATGATGTGAAGATAGAATGTGGCGCGCTGATTGCTACATAGTTGAACTTGCTCCCTGAGAAGAAAGAAAACTCGTCAGATGTCAAAGTTACATCATGCAACTTTGAATTGCTTACGTGTGACATGCCACTTAAAATTGTCAAGTCACAGCGCTCAGCTTCGCAATCTTTAATAGTAAGCGTGCCATCAGTCTGCGCAATCTCTTGAAGATTTGTCGAAATGTTTTCAAATGTTACGTTAGACTTTACTTTAAGGTGGTCAACATTTACGAAGTTTAATTTAATGTTTTTGAATGTAACTGGGATAGTAATGTCGAAGGCATCTTCAATGTCTAAAACGACTCCGTCTTCGCCGTCAAAAGTCAATGACGAGAACTTGTACCAGTTAATCTTACCAACGCGGTATTCGCCTGTGCGGAAGAAGACTGTTCCGGTTGTCCATGGTAAAGTGTTGAGAATGTCATGAACGCAGTTGCCGTCAGTGTTGCGGATAAGATAGTCGGCCGACTTGATGTTGATTCCGTCATAGCGGGCGAAAACTACCGCATATGTTCTTGGCCCGTAATAGTCTGGCGTGATTGTGTCACGGTTGACTGTAAGATCATTTATGCCAAGTTTTATGCTTGCAGGTATCTTTCCGATTTCTGTAACGATTGGGAACGATGTATCATAGACAGCGTCTTCATCAGGAATGTATGGCAAATAATCCTGAGTCTCAATATCAAAATAGAGCAACGCTATGTCAAGTTTTTCGTCTGACTCAGAAACATCAAAGTCATAATGCCCATCAGTCAGCGCATCAAAGTTGCCGATTACAAAATAGTCACCGCAAGTAACTTTAACGCCACGTCCAACTTTAGTTGCTGGCCCGTTGTCTAATGAAACGTTGTCGCCTTGAATGTATATAGCATGACGTCCATTCGGAGTGCTATGCGTTGCAAATGTGAGGAAGTTGGCGCCATTGAATGAACATACTTTGTTGGTCATCAATGACATTACCTGTGAGTCTTTCTCCAATGCAAGAACAGCGTCCTTTGTGTCGTGATAAACTACAGGGCAAAGCTTCTCAAACGATAGCGCAAGTCCTTCATTATCATCTGCACCGTCAAACTTGAATGTTTTAAGGAAATCAGGAATTACGCGGTCTGTCGCTTCAAGAACTTTCGGATAAACGCCTTTGATGATTGGCACATTGCGGGTGTTCTGCAAATCATTCAACGCAATTATAGCGCCTTCGTAACCTGGGCGGTCACGTCTGAAACCAACGCCACCGACATAACGGTAGAATGAAAGTACTGGAGGATGTTCATGATTAACGCCTGTCGGCACATCGCCATAGAACGTCAAAATTCCAGAGTAAGTGTCAAGCAGCCAGTCGCCCGCGCCATAAACTATCTTATGGCCATCTTCTGTTTTTAGTTCATAATTGTAAACGTCTTCATAAAAGTTGTACGGAATAATGTGTGTGCAGACTTCACCGTTCTCGTCTTTTACCACGAAAGCGTTGTCTGTTCCGTTATCTATCTTACAAAGCTGAACGTCAAAATAGCGGCGGACTATTGGTATGAGGTCGTCTTCCGACTTTTCATAAATGAAGTTCGGCTCAGCAGCAGAAAGATGCTTTATTTTTTCTATCGCCTCTTCGCCGCCTGTTTCATCTGTGCCATCAGGAATCAAATTTCCGTATGTCCAAATGTTTGCTGGGTTTATAGTACGCGCCGCGTTAATTGGCTCTTCAAAATAGTTTCTACTAAAGCGTGTTTCGCCACGATTAAAGAAATTCTTAAATAAGAATGAACTTTTCTGTTCTGGAGTAATTGCCATCTTAATTTCCTTATTTTAGTTAGATCAGTGATTAGTCAACAAATCAATTTTCTTAAAAGACGTGCCGTTGTTGGCAAACCCTATTCTTACATAGAATGGGCCGTTAATCATACGCTTACCAAATGTAACATATCTTTGACAGAAGGTGGAGTTTGCAACTACAAAGGCAGCGTCTCCGTCATTCTTAGGATCCGTAACCCCGTTATATGCTTTGTTGGCGTCTAACCAGCCAGTAACAGGCGTTTTGACAAAAATATAAATTCCGTCAAGGATATCATCCGCGTCATGATTCGCTTGAAACTCTTCAATGTTGATGTAAACGCCTGAACAGTATTCTTCACGGTCAAACTTGAATGTTGCCCATCTAATCTCATCAGAGTCAATTACATCATAGTTCGGCCCGTTTTCCAACTTGCGTTCTAAACCAAGGTCAGGATAAACGTTGCGATAGTCACCGCTAGGAAAACGGTAAAAGCCGTTTCTCAACATAAGTTCTTTATTCTCTGTCAAAGACTGTTCATGCGGGTATTCTTGGCCAAATTGATGCGGGTATAATCCGTCTCCTGAAGTAACTCTGTTCTCTATAGATAATGTGTCGATTGCGCAATGATACCAAAAAGCGCGGACGTCTTGCTGTTCACGCAGAATGTCGAATGCTCTAGCCCCAAAATGGAAGTTCCCTACATAGTCTTTTGGAACTGAACAGACAGCAGAAAACTCGTAAACAGGATAGTTGGTCGTATAGGTCTCTGCATTGTTGATGACTTTCTCATCATAGAACGTACAGTCATACTTCCCAAGCAATGGATTTTTGAATTTTCTGACGCCGGAAATTTTGCCGCCTACTACAAAGACGCTGTTTTCTTTAACAGTAGGTATTCCCGATATGTATTCCTGAACTACGTTGTCGATATTGGTAATCTTCAAATCGGTAATTGCCATGTCCCTTTTCTTTGGAGCAATTCCGAACGTAACTTCGTTAGTAACCAAACGTTCTGCGTTATAACGGTACTCAAGTCGGAAAGTAGCATATGAATTTACACTGTCAACATACATCATGACTGACTGAATGTCAATAGCAAAGTCTAAAACTATTGACTTGTAATAGTCATGTGAGAGCAATGTCTTTTCATAAGGGTCAATCTGACTTATGTTCAATATGCCCTTTCTTGTAAATGGCGGCAAGTCTTGTAATGAAAAACTTTCAATGTCAATGTCATTGCATGTAAGATAAACGCTTCCCACGCCAGGGTTGTAAAACGGAGTGCATTTGAAGTGAACTGTTTCATTATCAAATAGAAAATTGCATGGTTTATTGGTAAGAACAGACGCCGCAGCCTTTAGGTTATCTTCGACATATAATGTTGCTTTGTCTAATGTGTCCGGCTTACGTGGTTCCAACTGAATCGCTGGTCCATACTTCTCAAACAAGTACTTTTTAGTAACAATGTCCATGTCATCAGTCGGCACATAATTTTCCGCCATCTGTGTTGAGCCGTCTCTACGAAGATATGCGCTTTCTGTGTGGCCAGTGTATGAGTAAAAACTTGCGAAAAGTGGTAAAGCGTACCCTGCAGGAAATCTTTCTTGAAAGACAATAGCGTCCCTCTGAATAGACATCTTGTTGAGGCCGAACGGAATCGGACGTCCTTCTGCATCGTGGAGATCAACATAATAGTTGTCTTTTAAGATAATGTTTCTTAATAGTGGCGAAGTGAACACGCGGCGTGCTGCGTCAGGTATTAGTTCGACATTTGAATGATAGGTAACTATCGGAGTAAGTTCATATCCTATCTGAACATTATATGATTCGCCGTTGTTAAGCTGTGGCGGGGTATATGGGATTAAAGGAGCGTCAGTCCATAAAACAGTGTCCGCAGCGGGCGTCTCTTCATACCACATTGTATGTTCGTTAGTTGAAAGTTTATTATTTACAACTTTTAATACTTCGTTATCTCCACTCATTAAGTGACTCCTCTACAGACTTTATAACTCTTGCGATATTAAGCGAAGTCTGAACGCCCAAAAATAAATATAGATTTTCGCCTGTGTATGTCGGTGTATCTTTTCCAAATGTAAGTACTTTTGTAACGTCAGTCGAACGGTAAAGGTCCAACGCGCCAAACTCGCTATTGCCTACAGAGTCTCGTCCGTTCCAGTACTTATTACCAATAAGCGCAAGGCCGTCAGTCTGAGTATCATCGCCAATACAAGCAAATAGTGCGACTTGCTCGAATTCTCCAGTCAAACGCTTTCTGAACGGCGAGTCATTCTCATCAACTAGGTCGACTTTTATAGAACGCATCCCAGGAGGAACATTTGGAAATTTTAGCGCAATGTACTTGTAATAACCTGAATAAGGCTCATCAAATTGAAATTGCAGAACGCCCGATCTTAATCCCGAATAGTTGGGGCCATCAAACTTTGTATAGTCAATTTCTTTATTGTAAGCGATATTGTTGACTACGGGCGCTTCGCATTGTGCGAGTACGAATGGAACAGACGGGTCATACGGTATGATCTCTATCTTGCCAAGTCCGCGTGGGTCGTGAGATCTTGCTTTTACACGGTAAGATTCTACCCATGAAGAATCATAGCGTAATGACTTGCTTTTTGTGGAGAAAGTGTCTTTTGTGCCGTTTGGCTGCGTACAAGTATAGACGATTTCAGTCTCGCCGGTATAGCCTGAGTACACGCAGACGCATGAGTCGAATGAAACTTCTTTACGAGTGGCGGAATAAGCGACCGGCTTATGTTCTTGCCCGCCATAAACAATACAGTTAAGTGGAATGAATTGCCCGACATTGGAAATTATCGGCGTTACTGTAAACTTTTTGTCTACCTCATAACAAGGAATTCCACTAACGTACTTATCATTTGCTACGTCAATTTTTATAGAGTCCAAACCAAACTTTCTGTTCTTATCGAAAATATTAACAAATAGTGGTTTGGAAATTTCTTCTACATCGTCATATCTGTGCTTGAAGTAAATCGTATGAACGCCCTCTGCAAGACTACCGTTGTCATACTTTAACGACACTGCATCGAAAAAGCCAGAATAGTTTGGGTCGTCTTCGTAATAGTCGCCATCATACAGAACTTCAAAACGTTGCTGAGGCGATGCCGATTCACAGTCAAAGTCTCCAATAATGTGGTCGCCATCAAACACTTGAACGCGGCCTTTCTTTGGAGATATTTTATCCATAACGACGGAAAGCATTGTGGACGCTTTCACAATCTTGAAGTTCTTAAGTACATCATAGACTTCAACTTGACTTGATATGTCAGTCGGCGCAAAATGATCTAAAGTAGGCGGCTTTTGAGGCTCTACTTTGCCTTTATGCGCAATGAGATCTTCAATGCTGCCTTTGACTTCTTTAAGATATTTGTTGACAAACTCTATGAATGTTCCAATTGAGGCGTTTGAACAGTCGTCTAAAATTCCGTCTTTAAGGTCAAGTTCGTCATTTTCACTTATCAGCTGGTTAGTCGCCCATTCAAGTCGGGCAGGATCGAGGTCAACTATGTCTTTAATCTCATGCTGATGTTCCTTAAACTTATTGCCGCCGCCAACCGCAGCAAGCTGTCCATTGGAGTTGATTATGATAGTCGTGCCGTCAATGACGTCTTCAAGATTGTGGCCGTTCAAGTCAAGCAAGCCGCTTCTTTGCATAACCTCGATAACCGCGTCATCGAAACCGTTTATTTGAGAAACTTCATGTTCATGATTTGCGCAACCATTCTGCGTACCATCGCCGATTTCACCACCAAGATTACTAAGCAAATCGGGACTTACACAAAGTTCGCCCATTTCATTCTTGATGATTGTATAGTCATCAATACGGACGTCTGCTGACAAGCCGTCTGTCTTCTTATCATATTTGAACTCGACAGCGTTCTGCATATTATTGGCTATGCTTTTAGAAAACTGTGCTGCAATGATTTTTTCTATTCCGACAATGTTGTGCGCATCGTGATGATGGTCAGGCAAGTCGTCTTCTGTAAGATCTTCTGCATCTATAATGTTGCCTTGATTGTCGAGGCGCACTTTCGTATAAAAGCCAGGGTCAGGATAGAATTCAGAGCGGCGCATATTTACAGCGGCCGTTCCCTCTGACTGAAACCAATGTGTTCCTGTGCTGTCTTTTATGTATATAAGCCAGTTGCCTGCTTTAAAGTCAATATCAAGTCCTTCAATATGGCCCGAGTCTGTTATGTAATATTGAGCAAAGTCAACATTAGACGCTACGTTTGGAAGAACCAAGTCGTGCGGTGTCCAAATACCTACAATTGAATTCATATAGAATTAGTCAGCAAGTTAGTTGTAAGCAAATTCTTAAATAGTCTTAAATAGTTCTTAAATAGTGCAATTACTTATAATATAACGACTTATAACGTTCCCTTTAAGATTTTAAGAAAATTCCAAAAACTTTTTTATTTTTGCAAAAATCTTTTCAAATTAAAAAAGTTTTTTGAATTTCTTAAAGGGACACTGAAATTTGCGTTGTAATTGCCAATGCTATATTGGTTTAGATACCCTTTAAGAACCCTTTAAGACCCTTTAAGAATCTTACAAATCGTTACTATATAAGTACATTTCCCTTTAAGAAGTCTTAAATGGTCTTAAAGGGACGATTTAGAGTTTTACTAATCATTTGAATTATGCGCATTTATATAATTTACGTAAAACAAAACGAGGTGAAAACATGGAGTTCTACAAATCTGAAAAAATATCTGAGAAATGGGGAATCGCTTTTACGAAAAGGGAATTTCATGGTAAGCCGACTGCTGTTGTTTATTTCCTTGACTTGGACTATAAGTTCGATAACGTTTGCGGGCTGCCTTGTCAAATTACTACAGGAAGTTATTACATCGAAGACGTTATAAATCATGCTGGTTCGATGCTTTGTCTTGATGGCGGCGTTCCTGCATGGACTGTTGCTGGAGACGATTTGAAAATTGCAAAGTCGCTTTGTGAAGCAGAAGCACTTAGAATCAAGAACACTGCTAATCCACTTAAAGAAGTTAATATCTGATTATGACACAGAAGGTAGTACTTACATCAGGGATTTCAGGTTCAGGCAAAAGCACTTTTTTGAACAACTTTTTTAAGGGAACAGTAATTTGCCCTGATGATATCAGACGTGAGTTGACAGGCAATGTGTCAGATCAGTCGCGGAACGCTGAAGTTTGGCGACTTACTTACAAGCGTTTTCGTGAAGCGTTAGAAACTGGAGATGACGTTGCGATTTCGGCAATGTTCCTAGATGAAAAAGCAGTTGATAATGTTCTTAAAGAAATCGATAAGACAGAAGCACTCCCTCTTCTTGAAATTGTTTTGATGGAAGACTCTTACAATTGGGAACTTTGTGCGGACCGTGTCAAGAAAGACATAGAGAATGGGGTTGATAGAGCAGACACCGCATCGGTTGACGGCTTGATTCAGTCAATGCATGATAGATGGGTAAAGTTTGCAGACAATATTTTGGACGTCTATCATAAATGGGCGTATCTGCATCATATTACTTCAGTTACAGTCAAAACTTTTGATGGAAAGTCACTTACAACAATAGGAATTTGAAATGGATAAAAAAGCAATTGTAAGTCAGGCGTTATATGAGTTTTATAACAGTAGTCAGTCATTCGGGCACGCGCTGTTTAATGCTGCGTGGGAAATGATTGCTTTGAAAGGCACGAAGTTGGAAAATGAGTCGTTTGAATCGTTGATTGGAACACAGTGGGATTGTAGTTCGGACGATTCAAAAATATCAGCGTTCTTACGAGTGCTTGACGAAAATTTTAGTTGAATATAAAGAGAGGAAAAAGCTTAATGGGAACAAGAGCATCGATTTTTATAGAATATGGCGATAATGCAGTCTTGCAGTTACCGCAGGTGGAGTTTGACGGGTACCCTCAAGGTTTGGGAAAAACTATTGATTCGTTACAAGATGTTTCTGCTGTCATGTCTTATGTAATTAACGCTGTATTTCAGTATCATAAAAATGGCCGTTCATTGCCTGAGCATCCAGTAAAGTTTATTTATCAAGATTTTGATAAAGTGCTTAATGACTGGCTGGACCGTACTGATTCAAATTATGTATATGTTTATATACGAGGCCAATGGCTAGTCGCGAAAGTTCGTAAAGAAAGTCCACTTCGTTTTTATCCGCTGGCTTCTCTTCTTAATGGAGGCTTCGATGATAAAATTGATGAATGGATGGACCCCGTTCTTCGTAAAAAGGAAGAAGTGTCGGTTGCGCCGACTGTTACTTATGACTCAATTAAGAAAAAAATTCGTCACGTAGATTATTGGGAATCGCCGTCAGGAAAAGCAACTGTTTGTGAACTTACTTTGGAAAACGGATTCACAGTCCGTGGTGAAAGCGCAGTTGTTTGCAAAGAAAATTTCAAAAAAGACGTTGGCCGCAAAATCGCTTATGACAATGCGGTTGACAAATTATGGGTTTTGGAAGGTTACTTGCTTCAAGAAATACTCTATCAAGCAAGTAAGAAAATAAAGGAGGATGACTAATATGTCTCTGAAGAAATTATTTATTGGTCTTGCTGCCTTGATTCTTGCAATCATGGTATGCGTATCGTCTTGCTCAGTTGTAGGACCGACTGAACGTGGAATTATGGTTACTATGGGTAAGGCAAGTGACAAAGTGCTTATGCCTGGTATGCATTTTAAGGCGCCGTTTTTTCAGACAGTCAAGCGGTACGATATGTCGCCTATTGAATATGAAAAATCGTTCAGCGTCGGACAGGATGGCGCGTTGTCAAAAGATCAGCAGACAGTTGGCTTGACGTTTACTTTATATTGGCAGTACGATGAAAACCGCTTATATGAAGTAGCAACTGGCTACTCAAATAAAGACAAAATATATCAGCCTGTAAGTTCTGCAATCAAAGCCGCTATTAAAGATGAAGTAGGTAAATGGTCAGTCGAGGAAATCGTAAGCAAACAGTCGGCCGTTCAGGAAAACGTCAGAAGCGCATTTACTTCTAATCCCGACGTTCAGCGAATTCCTATTAAGGTTACTGGCTTTGTAATTGGCAACTGGGATTGGAGCGATTCATATGACAATATGATTCAAGCAACAATGGCACGTAAACAGGAAGTCGAGCGTACAAAACAGGAAGTTCTTCTCGCTGAACAAACTGCGATGAAAGCGCTTAAGGAAGCCGAAGTTGAAAAGCAGAAAGCAGAGCAGGAAGCACAGGCCAAAATCGCTCGTGCTAACGGTGACGCCGAAGCAAAGATTGCAAGAGCAAAAGCTGATGCGGAAGCAACAAAACTTGAAGCAGACGCTATTGCATATAAGAACGCTAAAATTGCGCAAAACTATCAAATTGAAGTTAAGATGAAAGAACTTGACATTCAGTATGAGCGCGCGAAAAATTGGAATGGCAAGGAAGTTCCGGATGCTGCTTATGTAGTACCAGGAACAGGCGCTGTTGTGCCTCTTAAATGAGCCGCGTAAGTTAATCGAGGCGGGCGTCATAGCCCGCTTTTTTGTTAATATTGAAGGGAAGAAACGTTGAAAACTACTGCATACGTCATAGTCAATGATAATAACAACCTCTATAAGCGGTATTGGGGCAGCACAGGAAAAGATTGGGTGGGCAGCTTAAAAGAAGCGAAGTTCTATGCAACTTATAAAAATGCAGAGAAAGCAATATTGCGTCATCAAGCGTCATATAAAAAGACGTCCGCATGGGAAGACAATGCTATTTGGGAAGTAGAAATCAGCACTATTAAAGTTGAAGGCGTCTATCAAAATGGAAACAAACTATAAGGAGACCAAAATGGATGACAATTTTCTTGGTACAGTAAATATCAGACTTTTGCCTGGTGCTAATGAACTTATTGAGTTCATCAACACTCACAAAGATTGGCAGACGCTGTTAAAGCAGCCTCCTTACAATTTTAAGACAATTAAGAATGACCCAAATAACCCAACTTTTTGGATTTTTAACTACAACTTATTTGACTCCGATTTTAAGCGGCCAGAAGTACGTCAAGCGCGCGGCATTGTTTTGGACATTCAAGATGACAAAGTTGTCGGCGTGGTATGCCATGCCTTCGATAAGTTCTTCAATTATGGGGATCCAATGGCGGCGGAAATCGACTGGAAGACAGCGGTCTGCCAGGAGAAAGTAGATGGGCAGATCCTTAAATTATCGCGCTACAAAGGAAAACTTTACTGGTTTACAAATGGCGCATTTGGACTGAACACTCCGGTGGACTATACAGATGACAAAGTCAAAAATTATGAAGACCTTGTCAAGATTGCGTTAGGCAATGATCTTGCTTGGATGGGCCGCATTATGGAAGGCGACACTTATATGTTTGAGCTGACTTCTAGGTACAATCATATTATCGTCAACTATGATGAACCGAAGCTGACTTTTTTAGGCGCTGTCAATAACACATTTAATGGGGCGAAAGAAATGCGCATGGTTCATGATTATGAGGGTCCTTGTGGAGACTTCCTTGGCTTGCCATATGATAAGCCAAAAGTCTATGACGCCAACAACATTGAAGACATCAAAGAATTGCTTAAGACTTTTAACGGCAAGAATCAGGAAGGCGTAGTTGTAGTCGATGAACATCATAACCGTATCAAGATCAAATGCGATGACTATCTTCGCATTAAGTACATGCTTGGAGAAGACGGCCTTACCGATGATAAGCTGCTGCTTGCTATACTGAATAGTGAAGAAGATGATCTGATTGAGCTGGGCATATCAGGCGTAAGTGAGCGCATTGATGAAATGAAGCGCAAAATTTCTTGCTATGAGTCTGCAGTTGTGAATGAGTTTTTCCCAAATGCTAAAGCAAAGTTTAATGAACTTGGCGGCAGTGGAAAAGCGTTTGCTGACTGGGTAATGTCTACTCCGGAAAAGACGCTTTGGTTTAACATTGTAAAATATGACACAGCAGAAAAGTACATCGCAGATCTTTGGGCGAAAATTAAGGGCAAAAAGCACCCTTATGAGGCGTTCATAGAGGATACTTTCTTTAAAGTTCTCTAAACTTGGGGCGCTATGCCCCATTTTTGTTAATTTCTATTTATGGAAATATTCAGAAAAATTAAACAGATATTTGAGTCACTTTATTGGTACAGATGGCGTGACTATAAAAGCAATGAACTTACACTTCCCGATTGTTGGAACGGCTCGTACTCAATTTACAAAGTCTTTTATGACAAACTTGAACATATGATGTACGCGCATCGCAAGTACTCCAATGAAATGAATCGTTATCTTTGTTTGGGCGCTTACGATGAAATGACTGATGAAGAAAAAGCGTTTGTCCGTGAATATGCAAAAGATAAGATCAATTCTTGTTCTGAAAAGTTCTTTGCTGGCAAAATCAAATGTTCTAAAGAAATTTCTGAAGACGGCTACAAGAACGCTTATATCGTAGTCGACCGCGGAAAGATTTGGCTTGAGACAAGCATTCAGACTCTCATTGACCCAAAGACTATCAAGAAAAAAGACAAACTTTATATCTTTAAAGAAGACTCTGATGATTGTGAGCTTGTAGAAGCAGATCAGTACACAAGTGACTATCACAAAGTTTTTGATTCTGAAAATAAAGAAGTCGAATGGTATGAAGCAAAACTTCAAGAGATACTTAATAAAAAAGTTAATTTTTACGATACACTTTTGAAAATAAATCCAGTTGACGTTTCTCCAGAAATGTATGTTAGACTTCCAGAAAGTTTTAAGCAGCAAGTCCATGGTAAGATAATGTCGTTCCACAAAATGTGGCAATTTAGAAAAATGTATAATGAATTTTTTGATATGGTTGAGAAAGACTTCAATCCAGAGCCTAAAGAAAAGAAAAAGCAAATTAAAAAGTTTTTGGACTGTATGAAGTACTTGGCTGAAAACGGCGACAGTTGGTGGTTTTAATGGCAAAAGAAAAAATGAATGACCCAACTCATGCAGCAGCGTTTAACAATCGTCTGAATAAGCAGCTGACAGGCGGTCTTATAGAAAACAGAATCCAGCATTGGAAATCATTTGATGATCATATCAAAATTCTCGAAAATACTATTGCTGCTGAAGAGGCAGAAATTCAAGACTGCAAAGAAACTATCAAAGAACTTAAAGAAGAACTTGAACAAGTAAAGAAAGACAAAGAAAACTTTACTGAAGAGAAGTATGAAGCTTCTTATCGTTTTTCTGATACGTTTGCTGAAGAACAGCCGTTTTTCTGCCGTATAGCAAAAAATAAAATACGTGCTCATGAACTACAATGGCACAGAGATTTAATCGGAAACTTTTATAATGACGAAGGCTATCGTTCTTTTTCTAATGCGAAAATTCCGCATTATGAATTTGTCGGTTCGGGAAACAATCCGCTTAAGATAAAGTACATTTACTGTATGGACTGCTTAAAAGACTATTATGTAAGCAAAACAACTTCTCATTATATGATGAATTTAGAGGACGGTGAAAATGGCGAAGCATAATCTTACTGAAGAGGAAAAGAAAGAACTTACCGACATTGCAATGCGTGAAGGTTATGACAAAGCGTTTTTGAGATTACTTCACATGACAGTTGACCCAAAGTCAATTGAAGAAGACGTTAATGAATCAAAGCATGACTTGAATGTTGACAGCTTTTTGAAAGATATTGGCTGGACAAAAGAACAGTACATCAAAGTGTTTTCTGAATACGCTGAGCTGCTTAATGACATTGCAACTTACGAAACATACGGCACATACCCAGAAAAGTACGAAGTAGCTCAAGATATGTTTAGACGCCAGACACAACTTGACCAATGCGTTATTCCAAAAGTAAAAGTTTTTGACTGTATACAGTCTTTCAATTTTGTTGCATTACAAAAAGAACTTACTATGTTGGGCCGCAAAAACATATCATTAGACGGCTTATTGACAGATGCTTTATATGCAGTAGTAAACGCTTCTTGCTTAACAGAAGATGAAGGTTCATACTTTGTCTGCGGATTCTTTATGGGCATTCACTGTGGAAATTCTATAAAGCTTATATATATGTTGGAGGAATCTACAAATGACTGGTGAGACTATCGAAGCAAGGACTGCTCGTAATATCGGGACTCGCATCCCGGGACTAAAAATTGAAATTTTACCGGAGACAACTCATCATCCAATATCGCTTATCGGCCAGCGTGCTGCTGTTTGTTGGAATTCCGATTCAGACCCTACAAAAGACTATGAACGTGGGATTCGCTGCATACAGTCAAAGCATGGACGCGCTATGGAGTACGTCAATATAGAGTTTGTTGTCTATGATATGTCGGCGCGCGCCATACGTGAACTCTACACGCACATCGGCGGCGCGCCAACGCGACTTCAAGCAAGTACTCGTTACATTGACTATTCGTCTTCTGACTTTTATATCCCTAGGTCTCTTATCGGTAACGCAAAGTACATGAACGCAATGAAAGGCGTCATCGAAACTTACAATGAACTTTTAATAGACGGCTATCCAAAAGAAGACGTTGCTAATATGCTGCCGCTTGGAATGTTTTCAAAGACTGTCCTGAAGTGCAACTTACGAATGTTGGAAAATCTTATGGAACAGCGTTTATGCAGCCGCGCTTATGAAGAGATGCGTGAGTTTGCTGTGACTTTAAAGAAAGCGTTAATTTTTTATGGAGATAAGTTCCGTGATGTGGATGGCATAAATCAATGGGAAGAGATTGCCAACAACTTATTTTTACCAAAATGCGAAAAGCTTGGCTATTGCACAGAAGTTGGTAGTTGTGGCCGAGAGTCATATAAAAAAGTTAAGTGGGATCATTCACAGGTGGTAGGCGAATGACTGTTCAAGAGCAGATAATTGAGAAGTCAAAAAGTTTAACTGTTCCAGAGTTGGACTCTTTATTAAAGCAGCTAGAAACTATAAGGACTAATAAGTACCTTATGCTAGACGAAAAAGAAATGTTGCAGATAAAGTATGACAACTGCCGTGCTATTGTTGAACTGTATCAGACAAATGAAAAAGTAAAGCGTATGTTTGATGATATGCGCGTTGCAGAACGTTATGTTGTTCACCTTGACAGAAGCTGCGATGAACTTGCTGAAACGTTGCCTCTTAATAGTAACGTTGTTTCTCATAAGCTGTTGTGCTATGACTGGGACATTAGAGTGCCTGAAGTTATAGACAGATTAGTTACGTCTTTTTCAGAGTACGGACTTGACCAACTTGCTTGGGCGTATTTGTATCTTTTCCCCGAAGCGGTTATATTGCCTGAAATTATCATTAATCCTGAATACACATATTCACAATGGGATAACGACAATTTGACTACGTTCATTCAAAGAACGCTGAATTTTGGAAATTTGTCTAGGGACTTGACGCTATGTAAGAAACACATCGATAAGATTTTTAAGAAGGAGTGAAACATGGGACTTGACTTGTATCTTCATGTTTTTGCGCATAAAGTAGAGACAATTACCAAATATGATTCGGAGAGAGCTGCATGGGAGACTGCAAGAAATGATATAGGCTGGGAAAGTAAGGCGTCTTTTCAAGTTAACTTCTTAAAAAATATTCTGCGCCCATATGTTGAAGACAACTGCAGTGATTATGACGAAGAAGTTGTAAAAAATAAATTAAACGTTTTCAAAAATTGCGGCGAAGATTATGAAGTCACATACCATATTGTGACTATAGAGTCGCTTTCAAAGATTAAGAAGTCTGTTGAGCGTCTGCTTAAAAATACAGAGCGTAATATGGACGCTTATGAAAAGCTGTCTAACGGGGAGTTTTCTAAACTAGACTTTGCAGCTTTGAAAGAAAAAATATTCGATGACGAAGCAGTTAGCATACTTCAAAATGTAAAAGAAGATTCTGTTATTAAAGCGTTGGAAAATATCTTTAAAGAACGCATGGAGACTGCACGTGAAGCTTTTATGGAGTTCAGAGATGATTATGTAAATTTGCAGTCTATTTTGAAAGACTTGGAAGGTCTCGAGTTTTTGCTTTCTGCGTTCTATGAATCATTTTCTATAGAAGACAATATGTCTTATGATAAATTTAAGTTCTTGCTTGAACTAAATTATTGAGGATGTCAAAATATGAGTTATAGAATCGTAGGATTCAAGGAAGGAGAGAAACAGTACTGGGACAACGTGTCAAAAAGTTGGTATCCAAATTCAATGTGCGCAACCTTGTACGACTGCGCATCAGACGCAGAATCAAGTCTTAAGGCGGCACAGTCGCAGTCTAAAGATTTAAACATTACAAGTGTGCGACTTATAAGAATCTAAACTGTTATGCGCTGAACACGGATAAGATCCTTTTCAGTGCATAGTATGTCATTCCAATTTACCGAGTGAACGTCCTGTTCCAACGGTTCAGCATAAATATTCAAAGTAAAATATTCTTTTAAGTATTGCGATATTCTATGTGGCCTTAGAACATCTGGGACGTTTACAAGAACAGTGTCGCAGCCGATTGCCGATGTCGGAATTATGAAATAGCCGCGGCAGAAATAGTCGTTCAACTCGGTATAGTTTTCAGTAACCTGAATGTCGACATTATCTATGAATTTTGTATTTTTACGGTAGCCTAATGAAGAGTTGTTGGCTAAACGGTCAAATAAGTCAGTGTCTTTCCAGTCTATTTCGCTTTCATTGTAAACTTTAAAGTTCCCAACCTCATCAATCTCGTACGGCAGAATTTCCTTCGGGAACTGTTCGAAGTCAAGCGCTTTCTTCATGAAGTCCGCGTCTGTGATGTCTTCTATAAAGTCAAACTGAGCGATACGAGCAAGGCGTCTAAAACTGTTGATGTTCTTTCTTGCAAAGTAGTTTGCAGTAACATTTTCGATACGGATAGTATGGTCGATAGTCAGCGGCGTTTCTTTCCCATTGAGCATATAGTAGCACTTTGCATCTTCGAGGTCTTGATGATTTGTAGTACGGTCATCAAGCAAGAAGAACGTGCGGTCATAGTTGTCGACTAGGCGGGGAGATGATAGCAAGTCGGCTTTCAAGAGATAGTTACAGTCATGCTTATAGTTCTTAAATCCTGCCAATGTTTGGTTCGCGCCATAGTTGTAGTTGAAGCTGAATGGTATAGCAATGATTTCGCCTTGGCGGTAATCACGTGTATAGCGTATATTGTCGAAGTCAACGTTAGCAACTGCCTCGACTTTAAGTTTTGCAGCTTTAGTGAATTCAAATAGTGAGGCGTATAGCATGAGGTTAGACTTATAAATGTCGTTTCCAAATTCTGCATTTTTGATGCTGTACTTTGAAAGAATAGCCGCTTTGATGGCGGTCTGTATTTCCTTGTCAGACATTGTGAAAGTCTCAGAAAAGATCTTAAAAGACGGCGCTATTCTAACGATGTTGGGCTTCTTATATGTGAAGGAGTCGTTTGGCGATTTCTGATCTCCCATGACTATTTTCAGTGGGTAGATAAAAGTTTCTTCTGCTGACTCAATAGCGTGCCCGCTAGTGTCGAGCGCGGAGATTTCAACCTTCTTTGATGTGGTAGTAATTACGCTATTAATGTCTTCTGACTCAAGGTCTGCAATGTCGATTTCATTCATATTGTTGTCGGCGTTGACAGCGCATTTCATCAGGTTGATTGGTGAGTACTTTTTAATCTTTGCAAGATACTCACGTGTTGTTGCTGTTGAGTAGGAGTTCAAGTAAGAAATAGGGGCATTGACACGGAACTCATCTTCGGTTTCTATGTCTAATCCGCCTTCTATCGAGGCGTCATTTTGCGCAGATAGAAACGAGCCAACCCAGTTGTTGCGTGGGTCTTTCATTATATAGCCGTTTGGAAACGCCATTGAAGTGATTTGGTACTTATTAGTTAAGTTGCCTTGCGCGCCCAAAGTCTCAAGATACCAAAGCGTAACAGTAGCGCCAGCAGGCAGCATCTGCCCATTAACTCCGTTGCCAAACTTTATGATTACCTTCTGTTCGTCTTCTGTCATCATCGATTCGAAGACTTTGTCATAAGGCTCTGCCAAGTCGATAGAGCTTATCTCGTGCCACTCTTCTTGCTTAACGCCGCCATCAACTGAGACATACACTTTAAAGAACTCTCTTGAAATCGAGTTTTCTGCTGCCTCGACATTCGGCGTATTCACCATGAAAGCCTCATAGCGTGTATGTTGCGCTGTGCCAAGCTTAACTACTCGTCTTATGCCTTGGATAACCGGAATTTTGAGGTACTTTATTCCGTTCCAACCGCCCAAGCGCAAAAAGTTGTGGTACTCGTTTTCGTTAGAAACGATTTTTGAAAATTCTGTAGTAAGTGCACGAGAGGTAACGTCCTTAGTAGAAACGTACTCAACTCCGTTAGCAGTGATAAAGCGCGTATGCTTTGGAACGGTGTATTGGATAGTATGAGTCCAAGGAACAAGCGCGGCTTGCTGTGCTTTGTTGCCTTGCTTATAAATGATGTCGTCATAGTCAGACGGAGCGTCCAAATTGAAGAAAGTATTTCCAAAGTTGTTGAGACGGTTGTGGCCTTGTTCATCGGTATGAGAGACAATGACGTAGCCGATAGCAGACTTCTTACGAGACTTTTTCTTAGAAATAAGTCCGGCCATCTTAATCAATGAAGAGTTGTTTTGTGCTGTGTCCCACTTTGACTCGCAAAGCAAATATTCCATATAACGAGCGTTTTCAGCAAGTCCTTCACAGATAACGTCCAATAAGTTGCTTATTGTTCCGTCATCAATGAGCTGTGCCCATTTCTCATGCATTCTAAGGCGCTCGATTAAACGGTTCTTTATAGCAAAGGTATCAAATCTCTTCATTTAGTTTTTCCTTGTTATTTTTATATCTGTATTGTTCAAGTACATTTCAAGTCCAACCATGTTGGTAGTTGTCTCCAGTGGCAGTACACGTACTTCCCATCCAGGGTATGAAAGTTTGTGTGCCATTTTGACTTCACATTCGATAAGCTTAATAGTTGGCCAGTATTCGTGAGTGGCAGCAATTAGAGCTTCTTTGATTTTGTCGGCCGACTCCGGTTCGTAAGGCCACTCATTGCAGAGATTTTGGAAAAATCCGCCAAAGTTGTACTTGCGTAGATAGTCGCCACGGAATGAACACAGCCAGACTTTATAAGCGTTTAATAGCGCGTTGCCGTTATAGACAATAGTGTCTTCAACGCGCTTTTCATTAAATCCTTTATAGTCGACATCGATATATCGGATTTCTTTTGTGAGGTCTTTCTTTCTGTTTTCAATTCTGTGCTGTAATAATGTTCCATTCATAATGTTTAATGTAAGAAGTTTTCTCCACCTTTTTTCGCGCCACTGCGTAAGCCAAATTGTGCTTCAAGACGTCCAATTTCATTACTAGAGAATCCCATATTCTGAAGATAATTTTTATCTGGACCATTTACAAGAGTATCATCACCGTTTGTTACAAATTTCAAGTCTATAAAATTAGCCGCATATTCACAAGTGTATTTTGATTCGCCAGGGTCTTCGCCTAACGTAATTTTTCCTAAGTTAATTGGAAAAGCGTCACCTACATCAATAACGCCCCATATATTGGGGACAACTTTTCCGTCTTTGTCGTGAACCATGTGATACATGAAAATCTTAAAAGCGCGGAACTTGCCATTCTTATCTGGCTCATTGTTTTGGCTAGAAACAAAAGCGTCTTTCTCTCTTTGGAACCAGCAGTTAAACCAGTCATGATGATATTTTCTAACAGAGTGGAAACAGTCGTCCGCCCAAGTCATCGTAAATTTCTGATTATATGTAACGCCTTTAAGATATGTTGTTCTTGTTCTTGGGTCGAATTCAACATCGATAGTAGGTAAACTGAAGTCGGCAGATAGAAGGCGGTAAGGAGCAGTATAAAGTATTCTACTTTTAGGCGTGCTTGCGTTTGTATCACTAGTCTCTTTGCCGCTTGCCGCTAATCCTGCATCAAAAGAGTCTGTTGCCTCTATTGTTCCATCTCCTTGTGTCTTTATAGGTTTTATAATACTACATATAAACATATTGTCTTGCGCTGGTTCAAGATTGTAGAGAAAGTTTATTCTTTGCTGAATTTGTTTTAAGAGTCCTTCTTCAACTTTATCAAGACTACCTAAACTTGTGTATGGCATTCTTTATCCCTCTATACTCATCCAATAAGACTGTCTGTACAAGAAGTCGTACTCAGGCTGATAGATTGAGCCGCCTTGCTGTGTAAGCTGCAACTCCGACCCTGTTCCTAAAAATATTACGTCTTCGAAAACATAGATCATGTTGTTCCAGTTGACGTTCTTTTTATAATCGTCATCTAAGTTTTTATAGCGTCTTCCGACTACAGAGTTAAATCTTACAACTAAACTGTATTTGTCTTGGCGGTTGCCTGTGTACATGTGGTTGCCCGACATGTGCTTATCTGCTAATAAGTTAGTCTGATTTAGAATTGCCTGATGAAATCCCAAAAATGAGTCGGAGTCGATAGAAATTCTCGACTGATTTTCTATATTAGTAGAAGACGCTAAAACTTCGACAGGAACTCCGCCAACTCTAAATGTAATAGTATCTCGCTTCTTTTCAGGAATTTCAACTTTTGCGTACTTTACTCTGAAGACATCTGCTTCATCCGCCATTTTGTCTTTTATGTTAAGCTGGCATCTGATAAAGTTTTTGTCTTTGTTCCTATTAAGCGTTTTGGTGGACAATGAACCGTAGAAAAAATTGTTGACTATATCGGTACTTTTCAGCATAGTGTCATCGTTGAGCGCCTTATTGTTGGGATGCGCAATTAAGAACGCTTCCCACATATTGCTGAAAGCATAGTCGCCCGATCTAACCAATGCATTTATGACATGCTTTACGGCGCTATCGTTTTTATCTCCACTTTTCCCGCCTGACTCGTTGTCACTCTTATATGTGTCAGTAAAACTATCGTTGCCTATAAGAATAAGACTCCAGACTTGCTGCAAAATTTCTATGTCAGTCTTACCTTTTATTTCGCCGTTTGTAAAGCTTTTTAGAGCATTATCAAACTTCTCTACAAGACCCTTATATGCAGTATTATTTTTTTGCCCCTTTGCTTTTAAGACGCTTTCTTTACGAGTTGCAAGTGTTGCATATGAAATCATTTTATTCTCAAGCAAGTCTAAGTTATTATGACTTGGCTTCGCAATATTAGAGGACCCGTTTTTAAGTCGTTCAACTATTTCTTTATATTGCTGATAAGGCTTAAACTTTTCATCTTTTACCGTGCCTGAGTCAACATTATTTGTAGCTTCTCTAAAAGAGGCCAAAAGACTTTTATAGTTTTCATAGTAAGGATTTCTATTTTCGCCTTTTGCATATTCAGTCATCTTATTAATGTTAGGGCTTTCAAACGCTTTGAAAGATGCGCTATTAAAGTCTGAGTTTAGACTTTCTTTTGATGATTCTGGAGTTTTAACGTCCAAGTCCGGCAGATGAATTTGCTCAATAGCGCGTTCAGATCCTGTCTGTACATGTGGCACATACAATGTACTATTTGAAGATATGGACAGAACGTCTTGTATGGAAATCTTACTAATATCGAAAGACTCGATTGCTGACCTTAGGTCGTTCTTTGCTTCTGCAAATGACTCCTCTAATGTCTTTGAATAGCATGCTGTGTCAAACGCTGACATAGTATAGTTGTCTCTTTGATTGGTAACGCTTGATGGATAGCTCTTACTTAAAGAGCTCATTGCTTCGTTAGTTTCTTGCATCGCCGACTTTACATTAGAAATTGCGTTAGCAAGTTTGGAAATTCCGCCGAGACCTTCTACCTTGAATCCTGTTTGGTTGCTGTTGATTTCATTAACAGAGAAGTTCATATAGAATTAGAAAAAATTTGAATGTTAGGCGTTATATGCAGCAGACGCTTCTTTTGGAGTAAGAATTGAAACTAATGTGTCAGGACTATCGGTAGTATACCCGTCAGCGCTTTGTGCCTGTACCTTTTCGCCTGGGAAGTACTTTATCTCTTCAAAGATAAAGTCCAACTTTGTCTTAATGACTTCTGCGTTGTCTCTATCCAAACTTAATGCGCCAACTCCGGTAATTTTGCAATTTTTGAATGTAATGCAGCCAGAATATTTTTTCTCAAAGTTTTCTTTTGCTTTATCATTAAGTTCTTTACCGCCAAGTGCTTCTGTCATTGGAAAATTATCAGGCTTTGACTTGAATTGTATGTTCTTTTTTGCAAAAACGTCTTCATGAGACGCGGAGACTTTCGTGATTTTTACAAGCTTTTCCTGATTGCGTTTTTCCGCTTCCTCAACCATTTTGTCTATTTCCGGGTCGGCAACTTCTACATTAACAAGTCTCTCACCTGGGTTCGATATGTTGGGCGCTTCTATATAGCCGTCTTCATCATCTCCATGAGTCGGCTTCATGTCCATGCCGTCTGTTGTTGGCATTTTTTCAATGTACTCATTCTGATGCTGCATAACGTCTTGAATGTAGTGGTCAGAGTTGAGGTATTCTTTTACTGGGTCTTTAGGAATGTATTTTTCTATTTTTTCGCTTACTACTTCAAGGCGTTCTTTAATATCCATAATAAGTTAGCGTTTCAACTTTGGCTCGGAGTACCCAAAGCGCCCCTTGTTCTCATTGAGCGAATTAAGTACGTTTCTATCGAATGTTATAGATGTGCCCTTTTCATCTGTTTTAGTCTCTTGCTGAGGTTCTTCTTTCTTTTTAGACTCCGTCTCAACTTTAGGCGTCCAAGGCGTTTTGCCGCTTGCTTCATATGTAGTAATTTTAATAGTCGGCGGCTGTGGCTCTTGCTGTGCTTCTTTGCTCATTCCTGGAATAGGCAAGTCGCCTCGTGGGTCACGGTTGATAAGTACCATCACATCAAATGTGTAGCCGTTCTGTGTATAGTAGTTGACTATGTCGTGAATGTCGCTACCGCCTTGCGGGTCTGTCTGTTCTTTTGAGTAAAGCGGGTAATCGACTCGGCGGAAATGATTAAAGAACGTTAGAAAAGTAAATGAAGCGTCTTCCAATATGTCCATAGTTGCGTGAGTAGGATAGTCTATTTCAGACGCCGGACGTTTGATGGTCATTCCGCCGACTTTCCATTCTGTCGTTTTTGAAATTTTTGGAAACGGTATCGAAAATTCTTGTACGCGCGGCCCGAGGTAAATGTAAAAGCTGTCATCTGTGCTACGCGCATCGCCTTGTCCTGACGGAACGTTTCTGTAAAATTTTAGTACAATGTCCCAGTACGGAGTAGAAAATTTTGGCAATGCAGACAATAGTGACGAGATAGCGTTTGGCGTGCTAGTTTCGGTCGAGGCAATATAAGGTTCTATGTCGTGCTTCTCAAGATACTCCGCAAGTCCTACAAAATCATCGGTGTCTTTACCACCAGGCGTTTCTTTAGTAAGATAGCCAAGAATGTTCTGTATACTAAAATCGGCAGGCTCGCTACCTGCCGATTCGAAAGTATCAGAGATTTTCTTTAGGTCTGATACTTGAATGGGTTCCATTAGTTACTTTTATTTTCCGCCTTCAGATTTTCCTGATTCGTTACCAGTAGGTATACCGCCAGCTTCAGCGTTTGTCTGGCTATATGGGTACGCGCAATGCCCGAAGTAAATAGTTACTTTGAACGTCTGAACATCGCCTGATTCAGTTGAGAACTCAGGTTCTGAAGTTTCAGCAACCCAACAGTTGTAGAAAGACCAACGAGCAACTTCGTGGTCACTTACTTGATTACTACCTGCGTTTTTAGCGTCACTTTTATGACTTCCGCCAGATAGTGGGTCGCCGTAATAAGCCGGCGCTTTGTCTCCGCCCGCGCCCATAATGTTGTCCTTGATTGCAACTACGTGAAGAATTCCCGTATTTAATGGCGCGTTTGCTACGCCGCCTGTACAAGGGTTGCCAGCATACTGAGCAAGCGTTCTCCAGAATTTGTAGTATTCATAGTTGGCGTCCAAACGGAACTCCAACTCAAGTTTTCTTTCGAAGTTTACTTTTGTAGAAGGCAATGAAATTGTATGGCCATGATAAGAGTTATCATGTTTTTCAATTGTCCACTGCGGCGGAGTAAATCCTGTAAGACGTCCTGAAAGCTGAACTTCCTTTGCATCGTCACCGCCAGGAGTATAGTAGACGTCAAACATGTTTTTTGTGGCGTCATTTCCGAGACTCAACAATGTAGAAATTGCATTTGTTCCCATATATAAATTGTTCTCCTATTCTTGTTAGTTTGTTTAGTTAGACAAATTCTAATCATCAACGACATCTGCTTTTATATAATTTACGTAACGAAAACAATAAGGGCTTGATATGGAAAGCTTGAAGACAAGATCAATTTGCGCTTTGATGAAGATTGGCGACAGCTTTTGTATTGGAAATCTTACAATTGAGCGTAAAGCAGTTCAGATTTTCCATGTTATTAACACTGTTACAGAAAAGATTTTTGAAGTTGACTTATCAAATGATTGCGCTCTTGAAGAGGCTTTTATGAAAGATTGTGTCGAAATCGCACTGACAAAAATACATGCATTATTTACGGAGTAAAAATATGGGATTTAAAGTATAAGAAACATACCGAATAGTAGTTAATTTTTATACGGAGGCATAGAGATATGAATAAAGCTTTAATTGTAGTCGACATGCAGAACGACTTTATAACAGGCTCTCTCAAAAATGAAAACGCTGACTGGCCTGCTGTAATTGACTTCATCAATGAAAAGATTGATGAATTTCACAAAATGAAAGACGGCGGCGTTATTTTCACACGAGACACTCATTTCAAAAATTATCTTGACACACAGGAAGGCAAAAATCTGCCGGTTGAACACTGTCTTATGGGAACAGAAGGTTGGAACGTAACGTCTAAACTTCATGCGCTTGAATCAGACACATTCATTGACAAAAATCAATTTGGTTATGAAGACTGGAGACGCTATCTCAGAGACGTTGACGAAGTTTTTATAGTTGGGACTGTTACGTCTATATGCGTTGTGGCGAACGCTTTAGCAATTAAGACAGTTGCGCCAAACGTTGTAGTTCACGTTTTGGAAAAAGGCTGTGTAGACCTGACAAAAGAAAATCATGACGCCGCAATGAAAGTTATGGCGTCTTGCCAATGTGACATAGTTAAGGACGTTGAATGAAACTCGATTTGCTTACTGAAGACATGATTATTGACAGGATCGACTTTTTTATCAAATACTTTTTCCGCAAAGGACAAAAAGCGGTAATTGGCGTTAGCGGAGGAAAAGACAGTTCAGTTTGTCTTACTCTGCTTACTCGAGCACTTGGTAAAGACCGCGTTATTCCTGTCATAATCCCTAATGGCAAAATGAAAGACATTGCAGATGCGTTAAAAATATGCAAATGGAACGGCTTTGAAAAAGACGAAGTTATGGTAGTCAACATTGAAAACGCTTACAAATCTATAATTGGCGAATTTGGCGGCATTGTAGTAAATGACGTTTTCGCTACCAACACTCCAGCACGTCTGCGAATGACTGTACTTTATGGAATCGCCGCATTAGTCAACGGTTTTGTCTGCAACACATGCAATCGTTCAGAAGACTATGTTGGTTACAGCACAAAATACGGTGACAGCTGCGGAGACTTTTCGCTGCTAAACAACTTAACTGTAACACAAGTAGTTAAGTTGGCCGACCATCTCAACATCCCTACTAAGTTGGGGCATAAGACGCCTGATGATGGAATGAGCGGCGTTTCAGATGAGACAAAACTTGGTTTCACTTATGCCGAACTTGACGAGTTCTTGACAAAAGGAGTCAAGGGACCAAATTATGAGCGCATTAAAGCACTTCATGAAAATCCAAATACAAAGTTAAAATTGCTTCCGATGTATAATCCGTTTGGCAGGGTTCTGTCGGAGACAACTATCGAGGAGGGATAGTTTTGATTATTAACACCTTACTTGACCAGGATGCTTATAAATTTTCAATGTCTCAAGCAATCTTTCATCAGCACAATGGTAAGCAAGCAGAGTGGGCGTTCAAGTGCCGCAATCCGGACGTTAAATTTACTCCGGAAATGCTGGAACAGATAAAACGTGAGGTCGACCATTACTGTCAGTTGCGTTTTACCGAACAAGAACTTGCTGACTTACAGGCAAAAATGCCGTGGCTGAAAAAAGACTACATTGACTTTTTGCGTTTCTGGCATCCGCGCCGCGAAGAAATTTTCATCGGAACAGATGCGCCCTGTGGTCTTACAGTCCGCTTCAAAGGCAGCGCGCTAAACGTTTCGCCGTATGAGACGCCTATCATGGCAATCGTAACGGAGACTTATTACCGCATGAGCGGACAATATGACAAAATGTTTTCACAGTTCAAAGAAAAGGTTGAGAATGATATAGCCAACTTCAAAAGCGGCAAATACCCGACAATTACTTTCTCTGAATTTGGTTTCCGCCGCCGTCTGTCTTTTGAGGCACAAGAATACTTCATCAGACGCTATCTTGAAGAAAAAGTTCCCGGCTTTATTGGAACGTCTGACGTGTTCTTTGCAATCAAGTACGGCACAAAAGCAGTCGGAACGATGGCGCATGAATACTGTATGCTTTGCGGTCAGGGTTATCCCGAAAGAAATCAGTCATACAGTAACATGTACATGATGGACAGCTGGGTAAAAGAATACGGGATCTTGAATGGTATCGCGCTGACTGATACTATCGGAACAGACGTTTTCTTGAAAGACTTTGACTTAACTAAAGCAACTTTGTTTAGCGGCGTCCGTCACGACTCATCAGACCCGTATGAGTGGGGCCACAAAATGTTGGCCCACTATAAAAAACTTGGTATCGACCCGAAAACTAAGACGCTGCTTTTTAGCGACAGCTTGAACTATGAAAAAGCGTTCAACTTGAATGACTATTTTAAGTCAGACGCTAAAGTTGCGTTTGGAATCGGCACATATCTTGTAGGTCCTGTCGAAGGCGCACTGAATATTGTCATCAAGCCAGTTGCGTTTGACGGGCATCCAGTTTGCAAACTTTCTGACTGCGTTGGAAAAAATATGTGTGAAGATCCTGCTTATATCGACTATCTTAAAAGATGCGTTGAATGGCGACTCGCACATTAAAAGGAGATTATTATGGGACTATTAATTATACTTTGCCTAATCTGCATTATGTGGTCTGTTATCAGTCTTCTGTTTGAGAATAGCAGCCTCTCCTATTGGAGAGAAGCGAGAGAAAAGAATGAGTCTGTAAAGAACAGCTTTATGTGTGCTGTTGCAGGCGAAGACTTTAGTACAAGCAGATGTGTTTTTTCATTTCTAGCTTGTACACTTATATTCTTTGCGGTTATTCCAAAAATTGCGGTAAGCTATTACGACAGCTACAAACTGACACAAGTAAATGTAATTGCGGAAAGCATCAAGAGAGGCGACCGTTCGCTATCGGACACTGAATACAAGCAGCAGCTGATGGAAATGCAACTTACAGCAAGACAAGTCTATGATAGTTGCTGCGCTTACCCGCTTTTGACATATCATAGCAAAAAGCGTACTAAAGCGATTGCCGACAAAATGGACTCTATCTTAAGCGGGAAGTAACGTTTATGCAAGCTCACTTTTTTAGTAGATATGAAGTTGTAAACTCAGTACCTGTTTACGGTGTTACTTATGAAGACATCGAAAATGGTGTATGGAAAGAAAAAGAAATCAAGTTTTCAAACGAAAAAGACAGACAGATATACATTGATGAATATCTGTCAAAGTGGGCGTCCAACATCAAAACATTTGACACTTCACTATATGCTTTGGAGGCAAAATGAAGATTGGAATATTCGGCTGCACTGCAGACCCATTTACGCTGGCTCACCTTGCGATAGCAACAAAAGCGAGCGAAATGTTTGATAGCGTTTACATTGTTCCAACAAGAGTAAGTTACTATCGGACAGAGAAATCTCCAATGTTTGGATTTCTCGATAAATGCACTATCATACAGGAAATACTTGCCCGCACAAAAGCGCCTAGCAATATAGCGATAGACACTATCGAGAGAGACAAAGGCGAAGAATGGAGAACGCTGCATACAGTCAAATACTTCCATGAGAAGTTCCCAAATGATGAACTTTTCTTAATCATTGGTAGCGACAGCTACCATAACTTTGAGACGTGGTTTCAGCCTGATGAAATTCTGCAATATTGCAAACTTTGTGTAGTACCACGTTCAGGCGAAGTGCTTGAAGATTATGACGGCATAACACTGGAGATTCCGAAGAAGTACCAGGGAATATCTGCTACCTCAATACGTCAAAAGTTGACAGCAGAACTAATTGACGTCTATCTTGCCGATATAGATTGGTACAATTATTAAGGAGACATTGATGACATTTATTTTCTTTTTAGGCTGGTTTATTCCTGTAGTCTTGTATGTGTATAGTCAGAACATGAAACACACGGAGTACACAAACCCTTTTCTAAAGTTGCTGTATGATATGCCCTATTGGCTGTTCTTTACGCTTATCGGAGTCGGAGCCGCTTCTTTTATTGCGATGTTAATTTCTCTATTGTGTGGAGTTGTTTGAATTGAACTTATTAAATGAGAAAGTACTTAAGAAAACACCAGTATTTGACTTAGTAGAACGTACAGTTGAAGGGGCAGACTTCAAGCCGGTTGCTATCAAGTGCAAAGACTGGGTTATGGTTTGCGTAACTGATGATAAGGTAGACAGAGCAGTTTTTGTCAGACAGACACGCTGGGGAATTTTGGACAAAACAGTTGAGTTTCCATGTGGCACGGTTGAAGACTCTGACATGGCGACTGAGGCTGCAACACAGTTTCAAGTTGCAGCAGCGCGCGAGTTGGAAGAAGAAACAGGCATAAAAATAAAGCCCGAACAGCTTCACTTAATTGCGGAGTTCAATCCTAATCCTGCTTACTTTGAGAATAAAACGCATATTTTTCAAGTTTTAGTACCTGACCTTGACTTTGTTTGGGAGAATCGCGGAAAACAGAATCTTGACAATGACGAGGACTGCGAAGTGTTTATGGATCATATCTATAGTCACTTTAAAGAACTTTCTAAAAATGCAATGTCTATCTGCGCGGTGGCAAACTTGTGATTGTTATCATTTGTTTTTTGGCCGGGCTTATATTCGGACTTCTGCTTGGAATTGTGTGGAGCATGAAGTACGATAAAGATCGTTGCTGGTACTGCGGCAACCCTAAAGTGAAGCCTAAAACAATGAAAGAAATTGACAAAGAAGTAGACAAGATACTTAAATGAAAGTAATAATGAATCCTCCCTATTGCGATTCACTGCATACACAGATATTGCAAGATTGGTCAGAATGTTTATTGGCAGCGCCTCCCTTGGTTAGGCGACTATACAAAAGAATGGACTAATGAGCGTCTTTGTGAGTACTTTGGACTTGACAATCAAGAGTATAAAGTCATTATGAACTATGACTTATATGAAGGACTTGTAAAAGGTGGCACTTACGAGGAGCCACGTTAATTTTTTACTATGGTTTTAACAGATGAGCAGAAAAAAGCAATCGAAAAAGAATATAATGAGTTTGTTGATATTCAGTATGCAGGTTTAGATAAAGCTGCTAGGCAGGCCGCTGCAATGTACTACACGCCGCCTGAGTTGACAATTCGGATGCTTGAGAAGTTCGATGATCTCAATGACAGCGTTATCGATTGTTGTGCAGGAAGTGGCAATTTACTTGCTGCTGCTCTTATTGCGGGCGCTGACCCTAAACAGTGCTTTGCAATAGAGTTGGATAAGAAAATTTACGAAGAAGTTCTTGTGCCTCGTTTGACAAAGCTTGGCGTCCCAAAAGAAAACATTAGGCGCGGAGATGCGCTTGACCCTAAAGCATGGGACTTTAATAGCGATTACAAATATTTTGACCCAGATGAAGTGAAAGAAAAGAAAGGCATGCTGGGATTCTTTGGTAATGTAAGGACAAGATAATGATGAAGGTTGACGAGAAAGAAAGAGAACTGCTTATTGAGTTGCTTTCTCCAAGTTCAGATTTGCGCGCTGTGAAAATCGTTCAGCGGCTTCAACGTGAGAAGCGATATTATGAATGTAGAAACAAACAACTTGATGCTATATTTGGGCCTTTGATTGAGGAAACAGGCGCGCCTGAGCCGGAACTTCATTTAACGGAGACTGACATCAAAGTTATTTTGCAATGGCTTGAGCAAAATGGGGCTTATGATGATGAGACATTGACTTATTCAGACGACAATATGTTTTTGTGTCGGAAAAACATTTTTGAAGAGCTGCTTTACTATTGTGAGAATTACGTGCGCGCTTTGAGTTACACAGAACATTTGCTTGCTCAATTCTACAATGATGAAGTAGATAAATGGTATTTTGAACAGAACGCTGACCCAGAAATAGCAGGGAACGGCTCTTTCATTCCATGTGAAGAATACTTATTTCAGTTCTATGACAAGGTAATTCTCTATATCGAAATGGCCGGCCAAGGCGGAACATCTATAATTTCTAAAGTAGAGTCACTTGAAGACTACGGAAAACGTTTTGGGCTGACATTAGATGAGACTAAGGCTAAAGTTATAGTTATTCGGAACGAAGCGCCCCAACAATCATAGTACGTCTTGCATACCAGCGTCTTAGGTCACGAAGTTTCGGCATCCAAAACTCTACCCAAGTACTCCATGATATAGGTTCATGTCTTATAAGTACTTCAAGTTCATCCAAGTCTTCTTCGTTTGGTACTCTTTTGAAATGATCCCAAACTTCTCTTATTTTGCTGTCTTTAGTGAAGTTGGCTGTAAACAACTCATCATATTCTACAAGACCTTCGTTCATACGAATTTCGTTCATACGAATTAGTGAGTTTGCTAATTGTCTAGAGGAATATATGATTAGCGCAAATATTGAAAACTCATTGAAGTCTCGTTTGAATGAAGACATTGAAAGATTGGCAAATGACATTTTGAAAGCGTTTGAAGATTCTAAATGGGAGTCATTGGAGTTTAAGACTAATACTAAAAATGTTTATGCTGAATTAGAAAATGATGAAATTCTGATTAAACTGACCGACATTGACTAACAAGCTGATTTGAACGGAGTCTTAAATGACTCCGTTTTTTTTTCTAATCATCTATTCTTTTCTTATTTATATAATTTACGTAAAAACGGAGGACAAACATGGCAATATACAGCAACTTGAACGAGCTGATTGACGGAATGAAAGCGCAGATGAACCGTAAGGACATTCTGGAGCGCGCAATCGTTAAAATATACAACAATCAAACAAGAGACGAAAAGCAAACCGCTGAAACACGCCATGTCAATGGAATCGGTTTTACAGGCGCTGACGCTGCGTTTCTTACATCACTTGCAACTTGGATTCTTAGCGGAAAGCACTTATCTGAAAAACAGTTTTATGTTGCCAACAAGAAAATGAAAAAATATGCTCGTCAGTTGGTGATGGGCTCAATCGATGAAGGCAAAATCGTTTACAACGGGCACAGATACGCAACTGGCGAAGACGCTAAACGTTTGTGGGTTCTGCCAAAGTTCGCGGACGGCGCGGAAGAAGACGTTTACTGGAGCAACAAGTTTGCTGAAATTGAACGCCAGCAAGAAGAGGCCGCGTTTCGTTCAAAGAAATGGTAAAGGAGGAACAGCATGGAATTTTTGATTAAAGTTGGTAACTTAGGTTACTTTGATGACGAAAAGTTTTTTGGTGGCGGAGAGTTGGAAGACCGCATTGTTTCTCGTGAAGACGCTGTTGCTTATTCAACTGAGGAAGTCGGCGTTATGGTAAGCAACATACTATCGTTTGAATCCCCAAAAAATTTGGGGATTACTTTCGAGAAAGTTTAGAAAATCGTGTTTATAAAGTACGGAACATTTATCTTATATTTGTAATGTAAGATAAGCAGTACGATAGAACCGATTATCTTAATGATAAGAACAATAGCACAGACGCGCAAGATCTTGCTTTGACGTGAGATTTTGGCGTCTTTCAAGATTATCTGTTTTGCTGCCTCGTCTGCATCTGCAATTGCTGCGTTTGCCTCTGCTGTAATGTTTTCTATCTGTGTTTTCTGCTCTTCGATGGTAAGCTCTCTAGATGCTATGATTTCATCACGGCGCGCATTTATTTCTTTCAACAATTCGATTTGCTGACGCACGGAGTGCGCATAGTCAGAGAACTCTTCAGGCATTGCTGATACAGCGCATAGCATAATGGCAATGACAAGAAAAATTTTCTTAATACTCTTCATCTTCGATTATCTCCTTAATCTTATCATACATTGCAGCTTTTGCATAAACCTTTTCATCTTCAGTTAGCATAGTTTCGTATAGTTCGTAGGCTAAAAGAACTTGCTTTACTTGCTTAAGCTTATCAGACTTCTTGTTGTACTCTTCTTCCATAAGATCAACGTAAAGTCCGATGTCACTCAAAATTTGTACTTCTCTTGAGTTGAGCGTTAAAAGTTCCAAGTCGTGTTCTTGGACAATCGAAATCAGCGTCTCCATTTTTGCAGCGTTTTCTTTTATGTTGTGACTATGTTCTGAGCCGCCCACTTTGAAAGTCGTTGCACAGCTGCATAGGAGTAAACAAATAATACAAATAAAAATCTTTTTCATAACAAATTAGTATGTACCCGACTAATTCAATATGAAAAATCTCAAGAGTTTTATGCTTGTTTTTGTTGCGCTGACACTTATCGTTTCGGCGTTTTGCGTTAGTGAGACTTATAAAGATAAAGTATATATAGTTCACGGTACATCAGGCATAGTGGCATGCCGTGATAAGTTTGGCCAAATGATGGACATTAAGTTGCTACAGCGTCTTGATGAGAACGACTACATCGTTCTAGGCAGACGCGCTGACAACTATGCATCTAAAGACGTACCTGGCTACGTTTTTCTAGAATGCGTTGGCAAAAAATATTTACTTGGTCCGTTCAATGAAGGTAAAGTAAAGGACTTAGTTGCTGATGCTGAAGTTTATGACGGGAAGTAACTGTTAAGTTCCTTGTCCACTCCATACTGTGTCACTTGCGCTACGGCAGGGTTCATTATTGGCACGCCGCCCTGCTGTTTTATGCCCATCTCTTTGAAGTACTTCAAATAGTCGACTATCTGTTCGAGGTTTTGCTGTACAGGATCTTCTTCTCCAAGACTCTCCGCAATCTCTTCTCTTTTGTTCTTAAATGTAAATTTCGAGCCAAGGTTGTCCACATTGTTGAGAGACGCCAACTTGTCGCTTGCAGCGTTGATTGTGCTTGTTAGGTTTTCGAGCATATCGCTCATAAAGCTCTTTGCCGATATTCTTTGAATCTCATTGCCCAACTCGTGGATAGACTTTGTAAGTTGTCTTATGCTATGAACAGCAGGGTCAAAGTTGATTGCGTTCAACTCTGTTAGTCCGCTGACTGTCTCAACCGCGCCGCCAATGTCCGCTTCCTTTAATGTTTTGATACTTCCAGTAAACTTTGTTACTTGATACTCGATAGTTCCAAGGTAGTCGAAGAACGGCTTCATTGCGTTAATCGTTGCTTGCAAGTCTGTCTGAATGTTGAGGTTTTTGCCGCCGAAGTCTTTGCCTATCGACTCAACTGCATCAATAGCATACTTTACTGACTTTGGGAGGTCACGCAATTGCTTACGCATCCCAGAGAGCATGTCTATCGAATCTTTCATTCCAGTAATTTTGCTTACAAACTCAGGCAGACTATCTTTACCGTCGAACAGACTGATTAGGTTTCCAAGTTTCTGCTTTGCATCGCCAATATCAATAGACTTTATAATAGATACTACGCCATTCTCCCCGAAGAAAGAAGTCTGCAAAGAGTGAAAAGCATCCGCAATTTTAGTCAAACTATTTGCAAATGATTTTGACACTTTACTTGATATTGTTGAAAGACTATTGCTGAGAGTATCTATTGCCTCTCCTAAAAAAGTAACCAAATTACCTAATGTTTCATTAAGCTTGCCTCTATTTTCTTCTGCAAGCGCAGAACTTAATTCTTTACTTGTAAGGTCTTTTATAATACTTGGTAACTTCATAATCATGCCGATTACTGGCTCTAAGTTCATAGTCAAAAGTTTCATCTTAACTTGTGTCTTTATACTTAAGTCTTTTGAGCGCTCAACTAAAGTGTTGATAATGTCGACTAACGCAGGAAAGAAAACGTTGCCAATAACTCCAATAACTTCAGAAAGTTTTGTGTCCAACTTACTGTTATTTGTTATTCTAACGATATCATCAACAAACCCAGTTATAAAGTTGACCACTTTTTCAAGCGGCTCCAAATCTTTTACAACATTTTTAAGGTCTTTGCGAAAAGTTTTGATTTCTTTAAATTTATTAACAAGCATTTTTGCAATACCTAAAATAGAATTTACATTTGCAGTAATAGTGTTTGCACTTGTTGGTAACTGTTCAAGCTGCTTTGAGGTCTTATTTATCATAAAAGCTATACTGAAAATCAGCCCAATCGATGTAGCAAGCGCAATCAAACCTTTAGTTATTGCAATGCCAGCAACTATAAACAATGCAAGCGAAGCAGCACCTAATATCAGTGATGATGTCAATGGAATTAAACTGTTATTGAAAAAGTTTTCAATTGATGTAACATCAACTGTTGGCACCAATTTTGAAAGAAAATTTAACGCTGTAACTAAAACGCCCATTGCTGCAAAGCATACAATAAACGCCGCAAGTGATGCTGTAATCAACACAGCACCTACAGCGCCAATAGCTAATAGAGCGCCGACTTTAATGAGATGTAAGCTCAAAACGCTAAGTACAAGTATGAAACTGATAAATATACCTATACTTGAAATCGCTCCTAAAAAGTCGATTTGATTAAGTCTGTCTAATGCAAACCCAAACATTATTAATGACAGGCTAAATGCGACAGCGAATAGTGCTAATGCAGCAATCGGAGCAGCAGCTGCTGCTAAAGCAGGCGAAGCAGCGATTACGCCAATACATATAAGACCAAGCACAATTAAGAACAGGCTAGCAGCGCCTATTGATTTCAATGTAACGTTTTCTTCAAGTACGCCAAGTGCATATCCAAAAATAAGTAGTGAAAGTGAAAGTCCAACTGCAAAAACTGCGAGCGCTGTAATAGCAGGTGACGCTTGAATCAACGGCTGTTGAAGTTTACTAACGCCCCGTATAAAAACAAGCATTAAAGCGGGAAGTAATGTAGCCCAAATCCCATGGGCTTTGAATACTTCAGCGCCAATCCAAAGCGCCGCGCCGAACAATACGATTGCAAGTGATATGTTCATAATGCCGGAGGCAAGTTGCTTAAGTCCAAACTCCGACTTTTTCATCCAAAATCCTAACCCGACCATCGCGGTAACAAATAAGGTAAACATACCTAAGAACTCAAACATGAAGCCAGCGTCAATCTGCATCGTTTTTGCTAAAGACATTGCGCCTACGAACAGTACCATAGCGCCAGCAATAGCGAGAATATTAGCGCCAAGTCCGACAAGGCCTTTGAAGAAGTTGCCCATCTTTGCAGCAAAGCCGCCTTTCTCTTTGTCTTTTTTATTATCGCCTTTGCCAACTATTGCATTATAGATGTCGTCTAATCGGTTATAAATCAAAATAAAACCAGCAGCATATCCTGGGTCAAGTGACTTTAACCTTGTCTTGTTTCTGTTGTTGGGATTTTCTTTATTTCCTTTAGGGTCACCAGAACCGCCGAAAATTCCACCTAAAATTGGATTCAACTTTTCAGCAATAAAATCGCCGCCAAGATCTTTAAAGAATGTTGGCAGTTGCCCTTTGAAAACATCTGCTAATGATGTAAAACTTTTAAGGCTGTCTAATAAGTCATTTGCCCATTCAGGATCCGAGGGTGTTTCTTTTTTATTTTTGTCATTTTCTACAGGATTTGTACTTTTTTTCTCTCTGCCTGTTGTCAAACCATCAGGAAACTCTAAAGTGCCTGTGCCTGTATTAACATCAAACTTAATTTTACCAGTTGTTTTCGCTGCCATAGAAAATTAG
>JAEEGL010150164.1_pt1 | contig 87445 bp, 68 predicted proteins | sample 9134231 | NCBI WGS metagenome assembly JAEEGL01 (sample SAMN16246548, study PRJNA631951) | gut metagenome | biome: gut microbiome; feature: rumen; material: fiber-attached | host: Bos | place: Iran: Karaj | collected 2018-10 | reverse complement strand
GTGCCGCGTGCTCGACGAGTTAACCGAGGAGGCTGGCAAGACCGAGAAACGCGAGTACTGCCACGAGGTGAACGACGAGGAGCTGCGCCAGCGTGTGCACGACGCTGTCTACCAGAAGTGGTACGACTTCAGCAAGCAGGGCATCGCCAACAAGCACATGCGCGAAGAGGGCTTCGAGGCCATCAAGCAGGAGTTCATCGACGCCAACTATACCGAAGAGACCCTCACCGACGAGGTGAAATTCATGATTGACCGCTACTACCACGACACCGAGCGCGAAGCCATGCGCGACATGGTGCTCAACGAGCGCACCCGCCTCGACGGCCGCCAGCTCGACGAGATACGCCCCATCTGGTGCGAGACCGACTACCTGCCCTCCGTGCACGGCAGCGCCATCTTCACCCGCGGCGAGACCCAGTCTCTCTCCACCTGCACCCTCGGCACCAAGCTCGACGAGCAGAAGATTGACGGCGCCGTCGTCGAAGGCATGCGCCGCTTCCTGCTGCACTACAACTTCCCCGGCTTCGCCACCGGCGAGGTGAAACGCAGCGGCAGCACCAGCCGCCGCGAAGTGGGCCACGGCCACCTGGCCTGGCGCGCCCTCAAGGAGGTGCTCCCCACCGAAGAGGAATGCCCCTACACCATCCGCGTGGTCAGCGACATCCTCGAAAGCAACGGTTCCTCTTCCATGGCCACCGTCTGCGCCGGATGCATGGCGCTGATGGACGCCGGCGTGAAGCTGCGCAAGCCCGTGGCCGGCATCGCCATGGGTCTCATCTCGAAGGGTGACAAGTGGGCCGTGCTGAGCGACATCCTCGGCGACGAAGACCACCTCGGCGATATGGACTTCAAGGTCTGCGGCACCCGCGACGGCATCACCGCCTGCCAGATGGACATCAAGGTCGACGGCCTCAGCTACGACGTGCTGGCCAAGGCCCTCGAACAGGCCCGCCAGGGTCGTCTCTACATCCTCGACAAGATTCTTGAGACCATCCCCGAACCCCGCGCCGACTACAAGGACTTCGTGCCCCGCATCGAGCAGATCAAGATACCCAAGGACTTCATCGGTGCCGTCATCGGCAAGGGTGGCGAAATCATCCAGAAGATTCAAGCCGAGACCAACACCATCATCAATATCGAGGAAGAAGGCGAGTTCGGCATTGTCGACGTCGCCTCGCAGAACAAGGACGACATCGCAGCCGCCATCAAGTGGATTCAGGACATCTGCACCGTTCCCGAAGTGGGCGACGTATATATGGCCAAGGTCGTCTCGATTGTCGAGTTCGGCGCGTTCCTCGAATTCCTGCCTGGCAAGGAAGGCCTGATGCACATCAGCGAATACCAGTGGGGCCGCACCGACACCCTCGAAGGTCTCATCCAAGAGGGCGACGAGTTCGAGGTGAAGGTTATCGCCTTCGACGAGAAGAACGGCAAGATCAAGCTCAGCCGCAAGGCCCTCCTGCCCAAACCTGAAGGGTACGAGGAGGAGAAGCCCACCCGCGGCCCGCGCCGCGAAGGTGACCGCGGACCTCGCCGCGATGGTGACCGTGGGCCTCGCCGCGACGGCGACCGTGGACACGGCCGTCGCGAAGGCGGAGACCGTGGTGGCCACAGAAGATAAGCCACAAAAGTATCATTCGATAAAGGGTGTCCCCATCGGGATACCCTTTATTCTTTAACGCCATTATTGTGTTCTGCGTCTCTTTATCCCACTATGAAAGAGGTCCACATAGACAATAAAGTACAGATGTCCACGTTATTGATACAAAACGTGACGCCATTATGATGAGCGAGCAAATGTTACAAACCATCCGCGACTATTTCGCCACCCAGCCGGTGCAGCGGGCCTGGCTGTTCGGCTCCTATGCCCGTGGCGAGGAACATGTGGGCAGCGATATTGACATCCTTGTAGATTTCGACCAGGAAAACGCTTCGGTGGGGTTGTTGCAATTCTGCCACATCATGAACGAACTATCTGACCGCGTGGGATGTCCTGTCGACCTCGTAGCCAACGGCACCCTGCTTCCTTTCGCCGAGAAGACTGTCAACCAAGACAAAAAACTGATATATGAGAGAAATAGTTAGAGATTCCGGAAGGTTGGAGCACATGCTGACAGCCATCGATAATGTGGCGCAGTTTCTTGAGGGCAGAACGATGGATGACCTAAGAACCGACAAGATGCTGTTCTTTGCTGTGGTAAAGAATATCGAGATTGTCGGCGAGGCCGCCAACTTCATCACCAAAGAATTGCAGACACAACATCCCGAGGTGACTTGGCGCGATGTCATTAGCATGCGCCACGTACTGGTTCATGGCTATTATCAGATTGACGCCCTGATTGCCTGGAAGACAGCGACAGAGAATCTTCCGCCACTTCGAGCACAAATTGAAACCATTCTAAAGTCATTAACAATAGAATAACCCTTTTATTACTACCGCCAGCGGCCACAGAAGATAAGCCACGATTCTGAAGTAGTATACGAAAAGAGCGTCCCTGCCAGATACTGGCGGGGACGCTCTTGTTACTCTTTGGGGCTTACCGCAGACGGTCGATCATCTGGCGGAGGGAGTTGAGGAATTCCTCGGGGGCTTCTTCTTTCTCGAAATGCTTGATGCCAGCTTCGAGCCAGGGGATGGCGTCGGCTGGGGTGTCGGAGAGGATGCGGCCGAGGTAGATGCAGCACAGGCCACGCTCGTAGTCGCCCAAGGCATCGGCGTTACGCTGCATGAGGAACTGCGCCGCGGCTTTGGACATACCCAACTCCATATAGCGCCCCACCAGGTCGTTCAGGTCGCCAAACGTATCGTCTCCTGCCAGCGCGGCCCTCCAGCATCGCAAGGCCTGCTCATCGGCTTTCGGATGGGAGTGGCGCAAATAGTAGCCCAGCAGGAAGGCCTGGTTGAGATAGGCGCTGTCGATGGCCACGGCCAGCTGATAGTAGTGCAGCGCGCTGTCGGCCTTGTCCATCGGTTGGTCGTAGAGGATGCCGATGATGCGTGCCGCATCGCCCTTCAACGCAGGGTGACGGTAGCCATGGTAGGCACGGCGCAAATGGGTGACGGCCTGGGGATACTTGTTCAGATAGTATTCCACGACGCCGAGGTTGTAGTGGGCCTGGTAGACCGTATCGCACAGCTTCACGGTCTTCAACAAGAGGGGCTCGGCAGCGGCATAATCCTCGTTCATGAGATGATAGAATCCCAACTGGTAGCAAGCCGAGGGATTCTCCTTGTCGGCAGCCAGCAGCGCGAGGCAGGCAGAATCGAGGAACATGCTCCATACGTTGTCGTCATAGTTGTTAAGCAGGGCATCGTGGTATCGCGTATGGCCGGCAAGCAGGGCCTTGTCGTGGGGGTGTTTGGCCAACAGACGTCGCGTCAAGCTATCGGCATCGAAGGCAAACACATTGCCCTGTTTGAAGTTAATGCGCACCGAGTCGAGCGATTCGCCCTCGGCAAGGTCTTTCAACGAGAACATGCTGTGCATGATGCTCTGCGCGAAATAGGACAGCACAATCTCCTCCTTTTTGAGCAGCACAGCAGCGCGGTCGTTGGTGGGGTCGAAATTGTCGAGCAGGCGATAGGCCGACTCGTACTGACGTTGTGCAATCATTATGTCGGCCTGCTTGAGGATGGATTTTTCTTTCTGTGCGGCCACCGGCAAGGACAAGACCAGCAGGGTAAGGACAAGAGCAATGTGTTTCATCAGCTGGGGGGATTTGATAGATTAGCCCGAAATATGATACCTGTTTTCGAGTTGCAAAGATACGACAAAATATTGACTCTTGAAAAGAAATCAAAAAACCTCATCGAGTCAACCTTATTCAGGAAAAGACAACGATGTCAGGAAATTGTCAACGAACTCAGTAAAACACATGACAACCGCTTCAGGAAAAGGACAATAATCTGTCAACCAAAATCAGGAAAAGACAAAAAGACATAATCTTGTTGCAGTGTTGCAGTTGTTGCAGTTGTTTTTATGGGTGCCAACACTCTAAAATACTCTTTATATCTATTAGATATAAAATTTTGTTTTTGACTTTTGGGATACCGTATTTTGAACTGCAACACTGCAACGCAACAGAATGCGAAAAGGGGGAGTTGGCTGTTTTTTAAGTGGTTCTGCGCGATTGAACGTGGTCTTGTCGTTGAGGCACAGCAACGCTCAAAATTTTTTTCATTTTTTTGTGTCGGGATTCGTAGACCGCAATGGCGGGGTTGTATCTTTGCATCATCGTTTGTCGCGAGTGAGAACAGCCGAAACAGTTGACGCACAGTGCCCTGATGTGCTTTCGGACGACGGCTACTCCCAATCGCAACTGCAACGCCCCGAAAAATTTTCTAGGTCTAACCTAAGTCTAACCTAAGTCTGACTTTTCTCTAACTTTGCCTTGAGGCAAAAAACTGCCTAACGATGGCATCGCATCGTTGAGTTCTTTGACACGAATGGACAATTTCTTAAAAAGCCACACCGAGACGGAAGCCGGCCGTGGTGGCCAGGTGGCTGTCGGCAGGGAAAAGCATGAAGCTGTGGTAATAGTTGTGCGCATTACTGGTGCCGAACGAGGGGCCGAGACCCGTGTAGATGTCAAACACGAACCACCGCAGCACCAACTGGTAGCCGCACTCGGCAAGGAGGGCTCCCTGGGTGGTGTGCGGCCGCTCCGAGGGTGCTGCCTCGGAATCCGACCAGGTATAGTCGTAACTGGCAAAGACAAACTCCGGCTTGAGATAGAAGCCGGCAAGGGCGGTGTGGGCACGCCGCATCGGGAGGATATTCCACTTGTAGGCCGCCTTGACAAGCAAACCGCTCGGGTCGGCATGGTTCATGATGTCGAAACCCCAGCCAATGACCCCGAGGGTGAGTTCGGCGCTGGTGGCGGAGGTGACGGCACGCTCGTAGGTGAAGCGCGACGACCCGCTGCCCAGCGAAAGGAGGGTGACCTTCACATCGTTGCGAGGGCCCGCGGCGGTGTCGTCCTGCGCCGAAAGGACTGGTGAGCAGCAAACGATGAGTCCTATCAGCAGGAAAGCGCGGGAGAAAAGGTTGTTTGTCATAATGCTTCCTTTTGGAATGAGGATGCAAAAGTACTAAAAATTGGTCAACCTACGGCAGACATCCCATAACTTTTTGTATCTTTGCAAGCGGTTTGGGGCATCGCCATGCGAAGATGTCCGCCCACTAACAACTGAAAACTAACATTATGGACACACCTAAATACAATCTGCGAGGCGTATCGGCATCGAAAGAGGATGTGCACAACGCCATCAAGCATATCGACAAAGGCCTTTATCCTAAAAGTTTCTGCAAGATAATACCCGATTTTCTGGGTGGCGACGACCAATATTGCAACATCATGCATGCCGACGGCGCCGGGACAAAATCGTCGCTGGCCTATCTGTACTGGAAAGAGACCGGCGACCTGAGCGTGTGGAAAGGCATCGCTATCGACGCCGTGGTGATGAATCTGGACGACCTGCTGTGCGTGGGCGCCGTGGACAACATCCTGCTGAGTTCGACCATCGGAAGGAACAAGAACCTGGTGCCCGGCGAGGTGATTTCGGCTGTGATTAACGGTACAGAAGAATTCCTGCAGCAGATGCGCGACCTGGGCGTGGGCGTATATCTTACCGGTGGCGAGACGGCCGACGTGGGCGACCTGGTGCGCACCATCATCGTCGACAGCACCGTGACGGCACGCATGCGCAGAGCCGATGTGATAGACAACGCCAACATCCACGCAGGCAACGTCATCGTAGGACTTGCCTCGTTCGGGCAGGCATCGTATGAAACCTCCTACAACGGAGGCATGGGCAGCAACGGCCTCACCTCGGCACGCCACGATGTATTCTCCAGATACTATGCCGGGCATTTTCCGGAAAGCTACGACAACAACCTCCCGCAAGAGGTGGTGTATTGTGGTGGACGACGGATGACCGACGCCACCGAGGTGCCGGGCGTAGATGCCGGACACCTTGTGCTCTCCCCCACCCGCACCTACGCGCCCATCATACGCCGCGTGTTGGACGAATACCGGCCCAAAATCAGCGGCATGGTGCATTGCAGCGGCGGAGCACAAACCAAGATACTGCACTTCATCGACAACCTCCATGTGGTGAAAGACAACCTCTTCCCCGTACCTCCGCTGTTCCGCCTTATCCACGAACAGAGCGGCACCGACTGGAAAGAAATGTACAAGGTATTCAATATGGGGCATCGTATGGAAATCTACACCGACGAAACTACCGCCCAAGGCATCATAGAGATATCCAAATCATTCCAGGTGGATGCACGCATTATTGGCCGCTGCGAGGCGCACCAGGGTCCGCAGGTGACCGTGAAGAGTGAGTACGGAGAGTTTGTGTACAACGAATAGCCCCACACTATTCCGGGACATCAAGACAACACACCCTACGAAATCAACCAGGATGCACAAATGGTCAGGGGGCTTCATACGAAGTCCCCTGACCATTTAATATCTTGTCGCCCGACAAAGATACCTCCTCGCTCGCTACTCGATGGCAGCGGCGATTTTTGAGGCCAAATCGGACAATTCTTCCGGAGTCATTTGCACATGATGGGCGAAATTGAGGTCGCCAGGCGCGTTGAGCGGCATCAGATGGATATGCGTATGCGGCACATCAATGCCTACCACAGCCACTCCCACTTTCATGCATGGACAGACCTTCTTCAGCCCCCGAGCCACACGGCGGCTGAAGAGATGCAGATTGACAAACAGCTCGTCATCAAGGTCGAAAATATAATCCACCTCTTTCTTGGGAATACAGAGCACGTGGCCTTTAACGACAGGATTGATATCGAGAAACGCCAAAAAATCCTCGGTCTCGGCGACCTTGTAGCAAGGAATCTCCCCTGCCACGATACGTGAAAATATTGAAGCCATAGTTTATTTGCTTTGCCGCGAACCGGAAAGGTTGCGAGATTTAGAAACTAAGTTTCCCTACTATCTTTCCACCGAAAGTATTTCAAATGTCATCGTACCGGCGGGGACGACAACGTTGACTGTCTCTCCTGCCTTGTGGCCAAGAAATGCCTGTGCAAAGGGTGAGGAGACGGAAATCTTGCCCTGCTTGAAATCTGCTTCGCTCTCGGGTACTATCTGGTACGATTGCTTGGCGTTGCTCTTCGTGTTGCGGATATTGATACGCGAAAGCAGCAACACACGGGAAGTGTCAATCTTCGATTCGTCAAGCAAACGGGCGTTGGCCACCAGCTCCTGAAGCTTGGATATACGTGCCTCCAAATGCCCTTGGGCCTCCTTGGCAGCGTCGTATTCGGCATTCTCCGACAAATCCCCTTTGTCGCGTGCCTCAGCGATAGCAGCGGCAGCGGCAGGGCGGTCGAAAGCTATCAGTTGGTGGAGTTCGTCTTTCAATTTTTGCAGACCCTCTTCGCTATAATATTTAATTTCTGACATATTAGGTTAATTTAGGACGGTCTGAAACCGCCTCGGTTATAACATCGGCCTCTTTATTATAGGCCACTCATACTATGCAATTCAAAGACAACTAAAAATTAGGAAAGGTCCGTGTAGGAACCTTTCCCAATTCATTTATATAACTCAGTCCGTTTAGAATTTCAAACTGGCGCCTATAGAGTGCGAACCCTTCATGGGGTTGGCCGAACGATAGGCGTAATCAAGCACGATTGCAGTATTGTTCTTCTCTGACAACGGGATATTCACACTACCACCGACGGCAAGGCCTGTGTTGGCAGTGGTACGGTTGGCACTACTGAAAATATCGTTCTGATACACATATCCGGCACGCAACTGCACACGATTCAGCAAACTGTATTCAAGACCGAGAACAAAATTGTCTTTCAAGAAAGCATTTGAGGTGAAATTACCAGCCAATGTCACTCGCTGATCCCACTTGTCAATAAGGAAGTCATAGGAAATACCGATGTTGAAGCATGTAGGCAACTCTATCTCGCCCGAGCGATACTCGGCGGTCATGATGTTGTCATTGGCGTTCACAAACTGGAAGGAGAAACCGGTGCCGCTGAAGCTCATGGCAGGTCCGATATTCTTCAAGGAGATACCGAACTTCAGTTCATCTTCCTCACCTGTTACATACTGGATGCCTGCGTCAAGACCGATACCGGTACCCGAAATATCTGCGGTGCTTTCGCTGATAACTTTCAGATTGAAACCACCATGGATACTCTTTGTAAAGGAGTGCGCATAAGCCACGTTAAGGTTCATCACAGAGGGCGAGAAGGTACCATTGTTACCGCCTTCAGGGCTATTATAACTGGTCACTTCGATGTCGCCGAAATTCATTGCCATAACATAAAGTCCCAAGACGCCCTTGTCGAAGAGACGCAGACCCAATGCAAACGCATTGATTGTAGCAGCACTGCTGAGTCCTGACTTACCACCAAGCCACAACGTGTTGCTATAGGCCACCTCATTCTTCTCAATGAAGGACAAACCTGCAACATTCATGTAGAATGCGTCGATACCACGAGCACAAGCAGTATTCACGCTACCCCAACCAGCACTGCGTGCCCAAGGGTTGATCAATAACTCGGTGGCACCGGCCGTACCACGACGGTTGTCGTTACCTGCCATAGCGGCTGGCAACGACAGCACTGTCGTTAGGACAACTACTGCTATTATTCTAAATATATTTTTCATTTCTGTATTGTTTTTATTATTTTCAATCAAGATTATTTAGAACTGATACGAGTTCAGATCAACAGGACGCATCGTGCCAAACCATTTCACAACGCGTTCTCCCACATCTGGACAATTGAAATGAATCAGATACACGCCACCTGCGATTGGCAAACCGTTGTGGTTGTGGAGATCCCAGTCGGCAGTTGTGGTATTGGAAGGCGTGGGTCCCAAGCGACGCACCAGCGTGCCATCAACCGTATAGATGGAGATGGTGGAATTGGCGGGAACGTTGGTGAAACGCACCTTCGTCTCCAATTGACTTGCCGTCTCGTAATTAGAGTAGCTGTAATAGGGGTTGGGGACAACATTAATCATTGACAGCAGCGAATCCTTATACGACTGCTTGGCGTCCTTGGATGTTGCCTGACCCGTGAGGGTGACAATGTCGTCTGTGAGCTCGAACATATACATAGGATTGTTCCTGTTGAGCGTATCCTGACCGCAGTTGAGCGGTGTGGTACCGTTGTCACTCATATATGCACCATACTGACGTTTGACATTGATATCAATGGTCACATCGCACGGGATATCTATAGGATTGTCAAACTCAAAGCGGCTATTCACCAACGGCATGTTGACCCAAGCCACCGTAGAGAAGAGGAATGCGGCAGAGTCACGCATGGGAACGATGAGCTTCTTGCCTTCGCTCTTCAGTAGACCGTTCTTGATTTCGAACTTATAGTCGGAGAACTTGTTACCGCAGTTGGCACCAGTCCACGAAGGACCGAAGGTATAGAAATGATCCAATGAGCGGAGCATCTGCACTGCCCAGCGACCAGCGTCATATGAAGGAGTCTTGTAGTTGGCCAGCGACAGAACGTCGGTCTTGGTATGGTAGCGCGGGAAGCGCTGTGTCATTGCATTCAACACATACACATAATGACGACCACCCAGGACATAGTTCTGCGTACCGTTCATCACGGTGTTGACAGGATTCCAAAGCATATCGCGACCATTGTACTGGACAAAACGCGAATCCTCACCAAACATGACGTTCAAGCGCTCACCCGTTTCCAGATTAATGGCATAACCGGGGAACCAACCCATACCATATTCGGAGATATAGGCAGGGCTGCTGGGATTCGTCAGGTCGGAAGCCGTTGCGGCACCGGCTAACGTATCTCCGTTCTTGTCGACAGATTTGTGCTTGCGGAGCTGGAAACGACGGGCGTTGCCTTCGGCTTGGGTATAATCGTCGCACATCTCAAGCACCGGGCAACGGGTCCACTTGGTCTGATCGGAGGTCAAAACAATACGGACGCTCGGCAACTTGGACATATCATTATACATCAACGACTTGTTGGTCGTATGATTCATCGAACGACGGATTGCCTGGAAATAGGGCTCGATACCTGCCGGTGTGGTACGATCAGCTTTCAACGAATCCATCAATGTCGAGTCAGAGAGGAAATAACGGAAATTGAAACCCGGATGATACTCGAGGGTGGAACAGAGACCGTAGGGAGCCCACAAGCCATTAACCACACCTTCAAACACCTGGAACTTATCCATCGGATAAACCTCGGTACGCAACGTATTGCTATTGAGATAGGATTTGTAGTAATCTTCATCAATATAGTTCTCACGATTGGAGTATTGAGTTGTATTATTAACAAACGTAAGCAGATTTGCTTGAGCGTATTGTGCGCCCGAACGCACCCAATTGGTAATGATTGAGTTATCATTATCAGGAACACCGCTAAGCCACTGCTTAGTATTATCTGCAAAGGTCATCGAAGAAGAAAGGACACAACCATTATTAACTAGGCCACCTAGCACCGATACACCCGAAGCAGAGGAATAAACCTCCAAATCGCTTGCTACAGCATCGGGATTCTTAATAGAAACAGCAATGCCCAAGTCAAGGAACAGCTGCTCGTTGTAACGGCTGATGACAAAATCGGCTGTATCTGTATAGACGCTGTCGTATAGCGGCGTACCGTCAGTCTTTGAAATCACCCATCTGGAGCTATCGCTGACACCGTCGAACTGGATATAGAACTTGCCGCTCTTAATGTTCAACGGGTCAATAACCTTAACGTTAACCGGGCCGGCGTTCTGTTTGTAGCGCGGATGAGCCACCATACAAGGTGACGTCATTCTGGCACTATAGGCAGGAGCCGAGGGGTTGACGGAAACATTTTCATCAAGTTTTCCGGGGCCTTTGCCTTCCTGACCAGGAGCACCCATGAGTTCTTCGATGGATTCTTCTGTCAGTTCCAGAGCAAAACCGCCGTTGCCATAACCCTCAATACGAGTAATATTGGGGCAGAGACCATACTCGGCCTGCACCACCGTACCGCCATTCTCGGAAGCGGGATTGTGAGGAATGGCCACCACTGCCTTGATACTTCCACCATGCTCGTTCTTACGGCCTGCCAGATAAGGTTCCTTTTGACCGTCAAGCTTGGCTGCCTCCGTCTGGGAATACTCCTTGAAACGGTTGTGGGCGTAAGCTATGGCAATGTAATAATATTCACGGTTGTTGACCAAGTTGGTGTTCGTACCCGAAGCAAACTTGTCAGTCTTGATACGGAACACATGCTGGATGCCAGCGTTGGCACCAACCACCATGGGCGTACCCGTCAGCAGACCTGTGGAGGAATTGCTCTCATAGTTGACCAGCGTTCCGATAGGCACCGTCTTGCCCTCATCATAATAGTTCTCAATATCGCACTGAGCTACCAAGCGGGCCTTGGTTTCATCATTGATGTCGGCAATGGATACATTAGCGTTCTTCAGCTGATAAATCTGATAACCCTCAAACTTATAGCTTCTCTCATCGTCGGTATACATCATCGTGGTATCAACACCATTAATCGAAGTCGTATAAGAGCGGACAATGGAAGGATCGACTTGGCTGTATTTCTCGTTGTAGTTGTTGGAGGCAGGATTCTCGTATGTGAGATAGAGGATAACCTCATTGTTAAGTTCCTGAACCACTACTGTCGGAGCTTCAGGACCGTCAAGTACCTTGAAGCAGTTTTCAAACAGCGATTGGCACACATCGTCAATCTCACGAAGCAGATCAACCGACGACCAAGCGCTACCCGATGTTGCCTGAGCAAAGGGAATACCTACAGTGATGTAGTTCAATGCACCAGGTCTCAGGGTGAAGGGACCTGCCGACTGCATGAAACGACGGTCGCCAGGAGTGACGTTGTTGCCCGAGGTTACCTCAGTCCAGTTGTCTGGGTTGGTCTCAGGAACCACACCGTTCGTACCCCAGTGCAGCGGGTCACTATCGTCGGGGAACATGAAGTCGCAGTTCAAATCGGTGGTACCGGTAGAAATAGCGTTGCCGCCATATTTCATGTGCTGGCCATTTTTCCAGTAGCCCTGCAGATAGTTGTAGTAGTCGGTAGCTTTCGACGGCTCACCATTGATATTGTTGCTGCTGTTCTCATAATACACGAAACGACGCATACCGAAACGCTCATCATCTATAATGTTGTTACCAAAGTTCACGCCATTGATTGCACAGTTGCCAATAGAATCGTCAGGTCTGAAATACCAAGCCAAAGGATAATAAAGGTCAGCGTCGTCGGTAAGGGAAATGGTATCGTATCCACCACCCTGCAAGGCATAATTTGCCAACTGGTCCGGATAGTAGAGACGCATCTTGGAGATATCAATCTTAGGATTGTCCTTGCCATCGGGATCCATATATGGACCTTGGAAGAAGTCGATACCTACGGCAGGAGGCACACCAGAGTATGCACCCGTACCGGGACCGTCAGTCTCTTTACCGTTGTAGCAATAACCCAAACCACGCTTGACATCGCATCCGATATAGTCATCATATCCGTAACCCAAGTCCGGGTCGACCCACTGGCTGAAGTAGGTGTTGCGCAACTCGTATGTAGAACGGTTGATAATCTCATAGGAATAGAACGTCATGTTATTGATTTCGTCATTGGTGGCGAAAGCAAATGCCTGGGCGCGGATTTCCATACCGATGGCCTGTCCACCAGATTCCGTGTGCGTGTTACCCATATCGTTGAACACCCACCAGATAGTCTGGTCACCTTTCAGCACCTGGTCGGTCAACAGACCGCCTGTGACGATGCCGGCAGAGTCTTCCATCGTTGGTTTGGGTACATAGTTCTCACCAGGACGAAGAGCGGCCTTCAATGTACGGGGACAGAGTTTGTTCTCGAAATCGTAATATGGATAGTCGCCTGCCTGATAGTTATACGTACCGTCACCATCAACATCGCAGAAAGGAGCCAGATAGTAGGACTGGTGATCGAAATTCGAATGTGCAGGCCATTCCTTGATTACCTGAGCAATAGCACCTTCGTCATAGTTAGCGTTAGGCACTGCGCCGTTCTCAGTATAATCGAACATAGCCATAAAGTTCTGCACATCAGATTGGGTAATCTTGAAATGACGGTCGTAATAGTTGCAGACCTCCAGCGTGATATCGGCCTTGCCGTCAATCGTCAAGGGACCTGGCCAATAGTCGTCACCATTCTGTCCAAAACGCAGGGCAGCAATACGCAACTGGTCATTGACATCGGTACCACCAATCCACAAAGCAGCACAGTACAAAGGAGTCGACGTACCGTCTTTCGGGATATGGTACTGGGTGATACTACCATCATACCACATGTTGCCGTAGCCGTTGATAAGAGCACGGACATTGTTGATGTTCAGCTCTGCAGTACTCTGTGCACGTTTGCACACAGCGGCCTTGGCTTGGATGTCGGTCTTTTTCGCGGTCGTCTTCTTGCAAGTCGTGCATTCGCGAGCCACGGCCGTTCCCATCAATGATGAGACCAAGAAAGCCGCTAATACTAATTTGCTAAATATATTTTTCATTTCTTAATAATTTTTTCTCGTTGTAATATTAGAAGCTATAGGTCAAACCCAGTTTGATAGTTCTCGGCGAAGAGAAATTCCAGTAAGAGTTGGTCAGGTAGATGGCGTACATATCGCGATAGGACTGGGGATCCAGGTAGCTGTTGATAATCGACTGGGTCTCGGGGTCGCTCAGGTAACCGTTGTCGGTAGGATTGCCCGTGACGGAGAAGACGCCTGTGACATTACGCAAATCAAACAGGTTGTTGATGGTGATAGCAGCGTTGAGGTAGGTCTGGCGGGTCTTGCCAGTCTTGCTGTTCTGGATGGCGATAGGCCATGTCTTGTCGACAATGGCATTGAAATAGAAGCCCCAGGGCAGACGGGCGCCACGATAACTACCCACGATAGTAGTCTGTGTGTTGCTGAATGCCTTGGTGTAAGGACGACCTGACTGGGCTACAGCCATGAAGTTGACACCAAAGTTCTGGAACGGGTGCACCTCTTTCTTTTTGGCTTCGCCAGTCTCTTTGTCTTTCACCTTGCGGCTGTATGACCAGCCCTCGCCTTTGCCGAAACGATAGTCGACGTTGGCCTTGAACTCGTGACGGCGGTCGTCGCTGATGGGGTTCAGCATCTTCAAAGTGGTGTAACCCGACTTAATCAGCTCCGACATGGTGGTGGTGCTCAAACCAGTACCTTCAGCATACTGCAACGTATAGTTGGCATTGATACGGATGTGATTGGTCTGACGGAGGTCGTAGGCAAGAGTGAAACCCTTGATGGTTTTGAAGTCAAGGTTATCGTAGGAATAGTAATTCGGGTTGGGGTCGGCACCTGCATACTGAACCAACTGAATCAGATCGCGGGTCTCTTTATAGTATGCCGAGATACTGACAGCCGATTTCTTGTTGAGGGCCTGCTGGAAACCAACTTCGTAGTTGGTCACGCGCTCAGGTTTCAGGTTGGGGTTGTTGAGAGTGGTCATCTGAGTCATGTAGAGATAGCTCAGATAGTCGGCCTGCCATCCGCTGGAGGGACGACGGGCGATAATGTCGTAGCTGGCTTTGAACTGTGAACTTTCACCGACAGGGAAAGAGAATGCCACACGAGGCATCACCACGACTTGGGGATTATAGTCTTCAAAAGCGTCGGAGCTAATCTTGTTGCCGCTGCCGTTACCGGTCGTGGCGGCCTCTTGACCCTTTGCCGTACGGAAAGGTGTAGGACGACCCGCTTCACCGGCGATGCTGCTTGGCGAAGATACCTCGACACCATCCTTGTCATACCAGGTAGCACCCTTACGATAACCACGGATGGTGGGGGTGACGGCTGCGGGATCGTCAACATAGACTACCCAGTCGTCTTCGGCTGCATTGGCAAACACATTGCCATCCAAACCGGTGGAATAAGAAATAGAGCTGCCCTTCAGGTCGCCAACCGTATAGGAATCATACAGCAGATAAGGGTCTTTCAACACCATCTGGTTGCCGTCGAAACGGTCAACACGGACACCGACGTTGAAGATAAGGTCTTGGAAATAGAATTTATCCTGAATGTAACCGGCCATGTAGATGGGCGAGAACACAGGGAGGTACTGATATTTTGCGTGACCTTTGCCGACGGGATCAAAGAAATCGTCAAGACTCCAGCCGTTGCTCTTATATTTCTCTCCAGTATGGTCATAGCCATAATAGCTCACAATAGAGTTGCCGCTGTTGAACATATCGGTCGAGGAGAACATGCTCAATCCACCGGCCTCTTCATACCAATCGGGGCTGTAGCGGTCGATATCGAGCCAGGTGTTGGCCTTGATGGTATTGTCCTGCGACATCAGGTAACTACGCATCGACTCGTCAAACGTGGTCTGGCCACCGCCAATCATGCGGTCGTAGTCCACATAGAGGTAACCGTTGCGGTAGCTGCGGATAGGATTGCTGAAGTCCAACTGAGTGATATGGGCGTTGGCCTGCTGACGCATAATCGACCAAAGACTGTAGGCACTCAAACCATAGTAAGCCGTGGTGTACTGGTCATACTGGAAACCGAGTTCGATATCGTGTTTTCCGTTGACAGTGGCAGCGGCTTTAATCTGGCCATAGTAGTAGTTGTTCTCTTGCTTGGCATAACTGCTGCTCTGCACACCCACATTGCTATACATACTATATATACTCGAAGGCGAGCCACCGTTGACCAGACCCTTGTACTGACGGATGTTGTCGAACGTAGGACCTGCATTCATCATGGCAGCAAGGTCGGGGATACGGTACAGCTGGCTGGTGTAGTTGGCTAGAATGGGGTTGTACTCCGACGGAGTGAACGAGGTGACATGCTCACGCCAACCGTTCTGTTCGTAAGCCATCTCGGTAGTACCATCGTGCTCATAGGCAGCGTTGATAGAGTAGGAACGGTCCTGCTCCACGGTAAAGGTACCAATGTGGCCGTATTTGAACACATCGTCGCCAAAGTTGCTATTGTACGACTTGGAGTTGTAACGGTTAAACATCAACGTGGCATTCCACATCACATTGGTGATGGCCTTTGACGATTTGGCCTCCGGGTCGGTGCTGTTGGCACTGGCCTGTTCGTCGGGGAAACGCTGAGTAAAGTCGAGAGTGAGAACCATGTTGCGGCTCTCCCCTACTCCGTTGGCGGCACGGGTAAGGTTCAGCGGCCACATGGACAACGATGTGCTGGGGCTCTTGCTAAAGCCATACTCTCCGGTAAGTACCAGGGAGGTGTATTCTGAGAAGCGCATATCGAACGCACCTTCCAAAGCAAACGAATAGCTTGTGAAGTCGGGAGTGCGGTCAGCACTTACAAAGTTCTTCTTTGTAGGACGGGTAATGGTGTAGAAATCGTTAGCACGCAGATACTCAGCTGCGTAGTTGGTGGTATGCTCTATGGGATCATATACGATAGGTGACTCTTCAAATTCTTTAACAATCTCATCCTTAACAACCTGATACCTGCCATCTTTGGCACGATAATAACCAAACTTGGAATAGGAACCCTGTCCCGTCAAACGGAATCCAACGAGCGTACTTTCCTTAATACCGCCACCTTCAAGCGTTTCTTTCTTCTTTACCAGCGGACCGGTAAGATATACCATCAACGTGTTGGCCAAGCGATAGTCGAAATAGGTCTCGTATTTCACCAATCCCTTGAAGGAACTCTCTGGCGGTTTGAGGGTGATAATCTGCGTACCACCGATGGCCTCACCGATGCTGGCAGGCGTACCACCGAGGATAACCTGGATTTCAGCGATGGCCTCCTTGGGCACCGACACGCCCGTTCTCTTACGGACATTGCCCTGCATCGTGACCATGCCATCCTCACCACGGGCCGTACCTGTACCACCGTCGTTGAATCCTACGCCACCGACAGCGGCGACGATAGCATCGACAGAGGTTCCAGGCATACGGGCGATATCGTCGCTGGAGAGACGCGAGCCAGATCCGGCATCACCAATCTCGATAACCGGCACCTTGTCGGCCTCAATAATAACCGTTTCCAATGTTGCGGCAGAAGGTGTCAACTGCACATTGACGATGGTGAAACCCGAAGCTTTCACATCAATGCCTGTACGTTTGTACGGGGCATATCCCACAAAGGAGACTTCGACATCGTACTTACCCACAGGCAACGCCTTGACTGTGTACATACCGTCGAAATCAGTCTGGGCACCCGTGACCTGCCGGTCTCCCTGTTTGACAACAACGTTCACAAACGCCATTGCTTCTCCGGACTTTGAGTCGGTAACAGTACCTTTGATGGTACCTTGCGCGAAGACCGAAACATTTGCCATTAATAGCAGCCCGATCGTTAATAGTATTTTTCTAACCATACTCGTTAGATTTTTTTGTTATGTAAAACGTTAATTATTTATTTCAATTCAAGAGTGTAGTTGTTGGTAAGGATAGTTTGGTAGATCACTGCCTTGCGGAGGTCGAACGGCACCTCGGTGTCGGAGGCGGTTTCTGCCGCCACCTCCATCGGACTGGGCTTTTCCTCCACAATGCGCTGCGGCGCATTGTCTGTCTCAAGATTGACTACCGGTTGGTTGAAATCCTCATACGTGAAATAAGCATTCTGGCCCTTCCCTGCCTGTGGCTCTTCCTCAACAAACTCTTCCGGCTCCTGTTCCTCTTCAAATTCTGTCTCCCAGGGGAACGGAACCTCCGCTTTTGGCTGGGGAGTGGGCTCAGCAAGTGGACTTAGACGTCTCAACGACTTCCTTATACCGCCTCCGAAGAGTATCAGTATGGGAAGAAGTATCCCTATGATTTCAAGAAAGTCCATATCCAAATGCTCTTATTCTATTTATATTATTATTGTCGTCGTTAGTTTCTTCCCTGCAGGGCTGCCTGCTCTTTCTTCTTCGAAATCTCGTACACGATGGGGCAGGCGATGCACAACGAGGAGAACACACCGCAAAGCACACCTATCAAGAGAGCGAAGATGAAACCACGGATAACCTCACCACCGAAGATGAACATCATCAACAGCGTGAAGAACGTGGTGCCGCTCGTATTGATAGTACGTGCCAATGTGGAGTTGATGGCATCGTTCATGTGGGTCATCAAGTCGCGTTTGGGGTAGAGTTTCTTATACTCACGCACACGGTCGAAGATAACCACGGTGGCGTTGATGGAGTAACCTATCACCGTCAACACAGCAGCGATGAAGGACTGATCCACCTCCAGGTTGAACGGCAGCAATCCCCACAATAAAGCGAACAAACCGATGACGAGGATGGTGTCGTGGGTCAGAGCCGTAACACTGCCCAGACCGAAACGCCAGCTCTTGAAACGAATGCCGATATAGGCAAACATCACAAGGAGACCACCCAACACAGCAAGAATCGAAGAACGCTTCAAGTCGTTGGCGATGGTGGCACCCACCTGCTCGGATTGGATAATACCCATGGGGTTGCTCTCGGTGGACTGGAAGTCCTTGAGCGATATCTCCTCGGAGAAGAAATCTCTCGTGCCGTCATAGAGTTTCTGCACGATTTCATTCTTCGTCTTGTCGGAATCGTCGTTTACTTTATATTTAGTAGTAATCTTCAATTGGTTGCTGGGGCCGTAGGTCTTCACCTCGGGGGCCTCGGCAAACTGTTTGGCAAGCGAAGAACGGACATCGTTGACGCTGATGCTCTGGTCGAAACGCACCACATAGGTACGACCACCGCTGAAATCGATACCGAAGTTGAGACCTCTCACGGCGATACCAGCGAGGCAAATCACGACAGCCACGCAGGCAATAACGTAGAACACTTTGCGCTTGCCGAGGAAATCGACATGGGCATTGTGCATAAAGTTCTCGGAGAACGGGAACGAGAAGTTGAGTTTCTTCTTATGGTTCAGCATCCAGTCGATACAGAGGTGCGTGATGAAGATACTGGTGAACAGGGAGGTGACGATACCGATGCAGAGCGTGACGGCAAAGCCCTGGACAGGACCCGAACCGAACATAATCAGCACCAGACCCAGCAGGAAGGTGGTCACCTGGCCGTCGATGATGGCCGAGTATGCATTCTTGAAACCTTCATCCACAGCGTTGGCCATACTCTTGCCGGCACGGAGCTCCTCTTTCACGCGCTCATATATAATGACGTTGCCGTCGACAGCCATAGCCATCGTCAGCACGATACCTGCGATGCCCGGCAGCGTCAGCACAGAGCCGATGGAAGCGAGGATGCCCATCAGCAGGAAGATGTTGGTGATCAAGGCAACCACCGACACCCAGCCGGCGCGGTTGTAGAACACCACCATATAGATAAGCACTACGATAAAGGCGAGGATAAAAGATATGATACCTTTATGGATGGACTCCTGACCCAGTGAAGGTCCCACCACGGCCTCCTGCACGATGACGGCAGGAGCGGGCAGCTTACCGGATTTTAGGATGTTGGCCAAGTCCTTGGCCTCCTCCAGCGAGAAGTCGCCCGTAATCGAAGAGCGGCCACCGGCGATTTCACCGTTGACCACGGGGGCGGAATATACCAGGTTGTCCAGCACGATGGCCACGCACTTGCCCACGTTCTCACCTGTGACTCTCTTCCACTCGCGTGCGCCCTCATTGTTCATCGTCATGGAGATCTCATTGCCGCCGATGGAGTTGAAATCCTGGCGGGCGTCGGTGATGACGTTGCCGTCCATCAGAGCCGAGCCGTCGCGAGTGTTGATTTTTATTGCGTAGAGGGCATAGAAGCCAGCGCCCTCCTTGAATTCCTTGGCAGCCCAGAGATATTTGATTCTGCGACCGTCGTTGTCCTTTTTCTCCGTGGCTTTCTCCAGCATCTCGGTGATGGCGTCACGGTCCTTGGCGGCAGCATAGCCCATCACAGGTCCGTAGATACGGCCCTGCTGGTCGTAGTTGGGCTGCAGCTTGGCAAACAGCGGGTGCTCCTTGGCAGCAGCGGCTGCGTCGGCGGCATCGGTCTCACCGCTACCGGTCTTGGTCAATGCGTTGAGCAGCGAATCCTGCTCGTTGGCCACCTTGGCGGTGTCGGACAGAAGGGTGTCCTCTTCGCCCGTCAGCCCAGCCACAGAAGCCAGATACTCGTCAGCTTTCACCAGGGCGTTGAATGCCTCGGTGGCATCCTTCTGGGCCTCGTCGCTGCTACCGCCGCAAGCCAGCCAGAATTCGAGCTGTGCCGTTCCCTGCAGAAGTTTGCGGACACGCTGCGGGTCTTTCACACCGGGGAGCTCAACCAATATACGCTCCGAGGCACGGAGCTGCTGGATGGTGGGCTGTGCCACACCGAACTTGTCGATACGCTGACGGAGGATTTCATAGGTACGGTCGTAAGCGCCATTGGCCTCCTCCTTCACCACCTTAATCACATCTTCGTTGCTGGCGTTCATTTTGATGCGGTCACGCAGCTGGGAACTGAAGTAACTGGCCAGCCGAACATTTTCGTCTATTGAGACGATGGCATCGTAGAACAACGAGACAAAATCCTTGTTGGTGGTTGTCTTCTGGTTTTTGAGAGCCAGCTCGATGGCCTGGTTGAACACGCTGTCGTCCGTATGGTTGGCCAACGCCTTGACCACATCGACCGTGGAAACCTCCAACATCACGTTCATACCGCCCTTGAGGTCAAGACCGAGGTTAATCTCACGGCTTTGGCATTGACGGTAGGTATAGCCGAGCCAAAGTTTTTCATTGGCCATGGAATCAAGATAGTGCGACTCGAAAGCCACCGCCAGCGAGTCGGCGATAATCATGGCTGTCCTGCTGTCGCCAGCAGCCATCTGCGTGGCTTTGGCCTGCACAGCATCGCTGCTTTTGTACGCCGCAGTAGCCGCCTTTGCGCGTTTCTCCACCTTGCTTGTAGCAAATGTAAAAGACAATTGGAACAAACACACCAACGCAAAGCAAATAGTTAGAAAGTTGATAAGTCCTTTATTCTGCATAGTTTATAATATAATTAGTTTTTTACTTCACACACTATTTGAATGTGCAAAGATAGCACTTTTTATTTACATGGGTAAATATTTTCAGAAAAAATTGCTAATTTTGCAGAAATTTTCAGACAACGAATTATGAGCACAAAATCCAACCTGACGCTAAAATCCTGGGCTGACGAAGACAAGCCCCGCGAGAAACTGTTGAACGGCAGCCCCAAGGACCTCTCCAAGGCGGAGCTGCTCGCCATCCTGCTCCAGAGTGGGCAGCCGGGGCAGAATGTGGTGGACCTGGCCAAAGAGATACTCGATGCTGCCAACGGCAGCTTGCTCGAGCTTTCCAAACATAGAATCAGCGACTTGATGGCACACAAAGGCATCGGCGAGGCCAAAGCGGTGACCATAGCCGCCGCCATGGAACTGGGGCTCCGACTCTACAGCGAGAGCTCCCAGCACGAAGAGCCCTGCATACGCAACAGTGGCGACCTGTTCAACTATATCGTCACCAAGGTAGCCGACCTGCCCCACGAAGAGTTCTGGGCCGTTTACCTCAACATACGCAATAAGATACTGGGATGCAGCTGCATATCGAGAGGCGGCCTGTGCGACACTGCTGTCGACATCCGGCTTATCTTCCAAATGGCTCTGGAGCGGAAAGCCGTCGCCATCGCCGTAGTGCACAACCATCCATCCGGCTCACTCGAACCCAGCAAGAAAGACAAAGCACTTACCGACAACATTATAGAGGCCGGCAAGATACTGCGCATCCCCCTGATGGAACACCTCATCGTGGGCATCACCGAACAAGGCAAACCCGACTATTACAGCTTCCACGACAACGGACTGATATAAAGCTCCCAGGTTTCAAGTGTCAAGTGTCAAGTGTCAGTGGTTGGGGTGCTTTGGAGGTGGCCCCGAAAATTCGCTCATCAAGCTCGCGGGCCAAAGCAGAGCGCAGAGAAAGCTTGCTTTCTTTGCCGAAATGAAGGGGCGTAGACGAAGTCAAACCTGAAACCTGAAACTTGAAATGTTAAACCACGTACCCCTCGGACATGGGAAAATTAACATCTCGGGCCGAAAAACGCATCAAAAAAGTTACTACCAAGTTACTGTCATCCCCCGTCATGGACGGTGACACCTCCGAGGTACCACAGAAACAGGTGGCTTACCTCAAACTTGTGAAGAAGTAGGAGGACGGTACATTACTGACTCTCAGAACGCAGAAGGAGCGAACTTTCATCATGTTCACTCCTTTTTGTTTTGGTGGGCGAGGCATTTGCTTGGCATGGGCTTGGCAAGGCATTGGCAAGGGGTAGCCATACCCTACCCATACTCTACCCATACTGATGCCATAGTGTAGCCATACTTTAAAGTATGGCTACACTATGGCTACACTATGGCATCAGTATGGCTACCCCTTGCCAAACACTTGCCAAACTGCTGCCATTCGGGGGCCGAATGTCACCCGAATATCAAGGTTACCTATGGGCTTCGGAGGTTGTTGTAAAAAAAAGTTAAAAATGAACATAGGTTCATTGGCCAACGAACATAGGTTCGTGAGCCGTTGAACATAGGTTCATATTTTCTCGCGTTGCCGTGGGGACAAAAACGGCACTTACAGGTATCTCGCAGAAATAGCAGACAATACTGAAAACATGTCACTTAACATTTCTGCTATTTCCGCGCTATCCGCGGGACTAATACCCAGCCACCGCCTCGATAAATTCACGGTCAATTATATGGAAATTCAAGTAAACACTGAACACGAATTGCCACGAATCATCCATGTAATTATGGTCGTTGAAATGATATTGTGGTGTGCTATACCTCCACCTCCACGCTCACGGACTCCATCTGTCCGCCCAGCGGGGGATTGAGCTTGCTCACCTTCACCCACAGCGACTCCACCAAAGGAAAAGCCCCTTGCACGGCAACGCCTATCCTTCTCGCCACATGCTCAAGAAGATGCGACGGCACCATCATTTCCCGTTTCACCACCTGGTACACTTCCAGATAATTGACCGTATCGGCAATATTGTCGGACTGTTGGGCTCGGGAGGTGTCTACTTTCAGACGCAAGCTGACACGGAAACGGGTACCTATGGCCTGCTCCTCTTTAAAGCATCCGTGAAATGCGTAGAACTCCATATTGTCGATGGTGATAAAACTCATAGAATCACTCCTGTGGTTAGATAATTTAACGATAATTTAACATACCAAACTCCCCTTTTGTTGTTCCGACACGTGCACCCTGACGCTAACGGCACCTGCACCGGACTTTGTCCCCGCCATGAGCCACACGGGATATGCGGGGAGACCATGATAGAAAATCATGCCTTTGTCAGACGACGGCCTCAAACTGCTTGAGGAAACGCAAGTCGTTCTCAAAATAGAGGCGCAGGTCGCGAATCTGGTATTTCAACATAGCCATACGCTCAACGCCCATACCCAAAGCAAAACCGCTATACTCCATCGGGTCGATATTACATGCCTTCAGCACATTGGGGTCGACCATGCCGCAGCCCAGAATCTCAAGCCAGCCAGTGCCCTTGCAGATGTTGCACCCTTTGCCACCGCAGATGTTGCACGAGATGTCCATCTCAGCCGACGGCTCGGTAAAGGGGAAATAGGAGGGGCGCAGACGTATCTGCGTTTGCTCGCCAAACATCTCTTTGGCAAAATAGAGCAGCGTCTGCTTCAGGTCGGCAAACGTCACTTTCTTGTCCACATAGAGGGCTTCGACCTGGTGGAATATGCAATGGGCACGTGCCGATATGGCTTCGTTGCGGAACACACGGCCCGGTGCGATGATGCGGATAGGGGGCTTGTTGTTTTCCATGACACGTACCTGCACCGACGAGGTGTGGGTGCGCAGCGCCACCTCCTGCTTGCCCTCCTCTTTCTCGACAAAGAAAGTGTCCTGCATGTCGCGGGCTGGATGGTCGGGAGGGAAGTTCAACGCTGAGAACAGATGCCAGTCGTCCTCAATCTCGACCGATTCCGCCACCGTGAAACCGATGCGCGAAAATATCTCGGTGATTTCATTCATCACCACCGACAGCACGTGGCGGCTTCCCAGCTCGGCAAAATCGGTGGGCAACGTAAGGTCGCCCATGTTGTTGTGCTCTTTGTTTTCCTCCACGTATTGCTTGAACTCCTCTATCTTGCTCTGTGCCGCCAACTTGAGTTGGTTGAGCGCCTGTCCCACCTCTTTCTTCTGCTCGTTGGGAATGGTCTTGAACTGCTCAAACAACTCGCTGATGAGGCCTTTCTTGCCCAGATACTTGATACGGAACTGTTCCACTTCGGCACCTTTGTCCTGGAACTTCTCGATGGAGGCAGCTTGGATCTCCTTGATATACGCCGCAATTTTTTCTTTCATAATGGGGGATAACGCTACTATTTGGATTCTATTATTGTAATCTTCATTTTAACGTCTTTTTTCGGACGGTCGTTGGGGCCACAGGGCACAGCGGCTATCTTGTCGATGACCTCCAGACCTTCCACCACTTCGCCAAAAACGGTGTAGTCGTTGTCCAGGAACGGAGTGCCTCCCACAGTTTTATAGCATTCCTTCTGCTGGGGTGAGAACGTCTTACCGTAGCGCTGCTCAATCATTTGGAGCCCGTTGTCGTCCCATACGTTGCCCTGCACAATATAGAACTGGCACGACGAGGAGGCCTTCTCCGGATTGTTGGTGCGGGCAGCAGCCAGAGCCCCTTTCTTGTGATACAGACCCGGCACAAACTCGGCAGGAATCGTGTAGCCCAGATTGCCGTCGCCAAGCATCTGCCCCTCTTTGGCATCCTTGGAATTCGGGTCACCGCCCTGTATCATGAAATGGTTGATGACACGATGGAAAAGCAGCCCATCATAGAACCCTTCCTTCACCAATTTAACAAAATTGGCGGTGTGACGGGGCGTCTCCTGGTAGAGTTTCACCTTCATGTCGCCATAATCCGTGGAGATAAGGACATACTGGCAACCATCTGACACTGTGTTTCGTTTAGCATCTTTCTGAGCCATCATCAGCGATGCCGTCATCAAAAAAATCATTAAAAAGAAAAACTTTTTCATGTTAATTCGTATAAAGTTGTTATCTTTGCACTGCAAAAATAGTAAAAATTCCACGAATAAAACAAAAAATAAAATAACACATTATGAAGAAAAAATGTTTATTTATCCTCAGTTTGGTATTACTCAGCGGATTGACGACACTTTTTTCCGGCTGTGACAAGGACACGAACAGCTATGTTGACGTCTATGTTGTGGACGAAGCCACCAAGCGTCCGCTGCAACATGCCTACGTAAAAATCGATATTGAGAACAGCTACGTGAACGATGAAGGATACACCCTAGGTGACGGCCATTACCTGACACAATTCAGAGACCCCGCCATTTTCAATGTGTATGTCGAATACGAAGACTATGATTGTTATGGTATTCATTACGATGAAACCGGCATGCCCTCTTTCGACTACGATCCCACCATTTATAAATGCTACCGGACTGGATCGAACACCGTCCGCCTGAAAGAAGGCGAGACTGTGGAGGTGACCGTCAATGTAAGTGCCGAGGTATTCCGCGAACGCCGGTAATAGTAAACAAAAACCCTCTGTGCAATGAGTCACTCATTTTCTGGCGACGATTTGAAACAAATCGCCGCTTTAGGCATTTCTACCGACATGGTGGAACATCAATTGGTGAATTTCCACAACGGATTTCCCAAAATCCAATTGCTTGAAGCCGCCACCGTGGAGAACGGGGGTATCGTGCGCATGACCGACGATACCATTGCCCATTATGCCGACCTGTATGCCCAGCTGTCGCAGGGACGCCGCATATTAAAGTTTGTGCCCGCATCAGGTGCTGCAACGCGCATGTTCAAAGACCTCTACGCATTCTCCTCCACCTATTTCGGCGTCGACAACAACCTGGCAAACGAATATCCCAGCGTCAAGGAGTTCCTGCAGCATATACGCTCCTTCGCTTTCTTCGACGACCTGCACAACTGCATGAAACGTTCCTCGCTGGACTTTGGCGACTATATGGAACGGGGCGACTACGCCACTGTTATCAACTTCCTCCTGAAAGAGCAATATCTCGGCTACGGCATGCTGCCCAAAGCCCTGCTGAAATTCCACAAATACGGCGATGTCCAACGCACAGCCCTCGAGGAACACATCGTCGAGGGTGCCGAATACGCACGTTGCGGTGACGACTCTGTGCACATCCATTTCACCGTCTCACCTGAACACCGCCCCCTGTTCCGCAAGAAAGTGGCAGAGGTGAAACGTTACTACGAGAGCAGCTTCGGCATCACCCTCCATATCACGTTCTCGGAACAACGCCACTACACCGACACCATTGCCGTTGACGAATACAACGTTCCTGTGCGCGAGGACGACGGTCGCCTTTGCTTCCGTCCCGGCGGACACGGCGCTTTGATTGAGAATCTTAACGAGCAACGGGCCGACATCATCTTTATCAAGAACATCGACAACGTGGTGCCCGACTGGATGAAACACACCACTGTCATCTATAAGAAGGTTCTCGCCGGTATGCTCCTCGACCTCCAGCAGCAGACGTTTGCCTATCTCCATGCACTCGACAAGATGGCGAAGAATGGCGTCACCACCCCTTCCCTGCTGGATGAGATGGAAATCTTTGCCCGCACACGCCTGCACATCGACCTGCCCGATACCGCAACGCTACCCCTCCCCGACCGCATTGCCCTGCTCCACACCAAACTCAACCGTCCCATGCGCGTTTGCGGTATGGTAAAAAACCAAGGCGAGCCCGGAGGCGGACCATTCTTTACCAAGAATACACAAGGAATCAAGAGCTTACAAATAGTCGAGACAGCACAAATCAACCGTAAAGACCCACAACAGGAGGCCATCCTGAACAGCGCCACCCACTTTAACCCTGTGGATCTGGTCTGCGCCACCAAAGACTATCGGGGACGCCGATTTGACTTGCGCCAATACGTTGACCACAACACAGGATTCATCTCCAAGAAGACCAAAGGTGCTTTCACCTTGAAATCACAGGAGTTACCTGGGCTTTGGAACGGGGCTATGGCAGACTGGACAACCGTCTTCGTGGAGGTGCCTCTCGCCACCTTCAACCCTGTCAAGACAGTCAACGACCTGCTCCGTAAAGAGCATCTTGAGAACTGACCGTCTATTCGACAGTCACTGATTTGGCCAAGTTGCGAGGTTGGTCTACATCCCTGCCTTTGGCCACAGCCACATAGTAGGACATCAGTTGCAGCGGGATAACTGCCAACAGCGGCACGTAGCAGTCGCGAGTGTCGGGGATGACAAAGCAGTGGTCTGACATGCCTTTGACCACAGTGTCGCCCTCGGTGACAACGGAGATAATCTTTCCTTTCCGCGACTTGATTTCCTGGATATTGCTGACAATCTTGTCGTACATACCCCGTTTGGGGGCGATGACAACGACCGGCATCTCCTCGTCAACCAGTGCAATGGGACCGTGCTTCATCTCGGCAGCGGGATACCCTTCGGCATGGATGTACGATATTTCCTTCAGTTTCAGAGCACCTTCCAGAGCTACCGGATAGTTGTATCCTCGACCGAGATAGATGAAATTCTTGGCGTAGGTGAACATTTGCGAGAAGGCGGCAATGTCTTTATTGTGGTCGAGGGTCCACTGCATCTTGTCGGGAATCATCAGCAGTTCATCCACCAGCATGTGGAACATGTCGGCAGAGAGACTTTTCTTCTCCTTGGCTATGGCGAGACCCAGCATCACGAGAGTAATCACCTGACCGGTGAACGCCTTTGTCGAGGCCACGCCGATTTCGGGACCCACATGGAGATAAGTGCCACTATCGGTGGCTCGGGCTATGGATGAGCCGATAACATTGCAGATACCGTAGATGAAAGCCCCCTTGCTCTTAGCCAACTGTATGGCTGCCAGAGTATCGGCTGTCTCGCCCGACTGGGATACGGCGATGACAATATCATCGGAGGTGATCACAGGGTTACGGTAGCGGAACTCCGAAGCGTACTCCACCTCCACCGGTATCTGGGCGGCCTCCTCGATGAAATATTTACCTATCAGAGCCGAGTGCCACGAAGTGCCACAGGCACAGATAATAATGCGACGTGCACGGAGGAAACGCTCCTTGTGGTCAATAATGCCGCTGAGAAGGACGTCTTTGTTTTCTATGTTGAGACGCCCACGGATACAGGTGCGCAGAGCGTTGGGTTGCTCGAAGATTTCCTTGAGCATAAAGTGGCTATACCCACCCTTCTCCAATTCGTCAAGACTCATCTGCAGCGTCTGCATATCAGGTGTCTGCTCCACATTGGAGAGATTGGTGATACGCAAGTTGCCGGCACGATCCATATAGGCAATTTCCTCATCCTTGAGATAAACCACCTGATTGGTATATTCAATGATAGGGGAGGCGTCGCTACCGAGGAAGAACTCTGCCTGACCAGCTTTCTTGTCGTTGTTCTGCCCGATGCCTATGATAAGCGGACTGCTTTTGCGGGCAGCGATAAGCACATCGGGATGACGTTGGTCGAGGACGGCGATGGCGTAGGCACCGATAACGTTCTTCAACGCACGCTGCACGGCGGTATAGAGGTCGCTGTTGTGCTTCTCCTGCAAATATTCGATAAGCTGCACCAACACCTCCGTATCGGTGTCGCTGACAAAATTCATGTGGTGCTTCTCGAGTTGCTTGCGGAGCGACTTGTAATTCTCGATAATTCCGTTGTGTACGAGCGCCAGGTTCTTCGATTGGGAATAGTGGGGATGGGCATTGGTAGCATTGGGTTCACCATGTGTTGCCCAACGGGTGTGTGCAATACCGATGGTACCGCTTACGTCTTTGTCGCTGACAGCCGCCTCAAGGTCCGACACCTTGCCTTTGGCCTTGTACACCGAAAGGTCCCCATTCTTGTTTATCATTGAGACTCCCGCGCTGTCATAACCACGGTATTCAAGACGATGCAATCCTTTGATTAAAATAGGATACGCCTCTTGCTCTCCAATATAACCTACTATTCCACACATATTTGATGATATTTACATAAATAATGTTGACTGCAAAAGTACAAAGTTTTTGCAAAATAGACAAAAAAAGGTGCCCTGTTCGGGGCACCTTTACCACATAGGTCTTGCTGTTGTTACTTATTCTCGAAGTAACGTTTATAGAGACCAGCCAGAGCCTTGCCGTGACGGGCTTCGTCGCGAGCCATCTCATGGACAGTATCGTGAATGGCATCGAGACCCAACTCTTTAGCACGACGAGCCAGATCAGTCTTGCCTGCAGTGGCACCGTTCTCGGCGTCGATACGCATTTTCAGGTTGGTAGCAGTGGAGTCTGTCACCACTTCGCCAAGCAGTTCGGCAAACTTGGCAGCATGTTCTGCCTCTTCGAAGGCGGCTTTCTCCCAATAGAGACCCACCTCGGGATAACCCTCACGATGAGCCACACGGGCCATAGCCAGATACATACCCACTTCGCAGCATTCGCCATTGAAATTGGCACGGAGGTCTTCGAGGATGTCCTCTCTGGCACCTTTGGCTACGCCAACCACATGTTCGGCAGCCCATGACATCTGGTCTTCCTTAACTTCTTGCATAGGTTTGCCACATACGGGGCATTTTTCAGGCATGGTTTCGCCTTCATACACATAGCCGCAAACGGGGCAAATGAATTTCTTTGTCATTTCTATTGTTGTTTATTGATTATTATTTTACTATGAGTACTGACTGTCGTCTTAAAGAACCAAGCTGGGGGCGCTGTAGACGCGGGCCTTGAGTTCCTGGTTGAGCATATAGAGACCTTTGGGGTCGGAGCCGAAGAGTTCCATCTTGGAAATCATGTCACGGGCATTGGTTTCTTCTTCGCCCTGCTCTTTGATGAACCAATCAAGGAACTGCATCGTGCGGAAATCTTTTGCTCTGTTGGCTTCGGCATAAATGTCGTTGATGAGTTGGGTGACATATTGCTCGTGTTCAAGACCTGCTTTCAGCACGTCCATGTCGCGTTTGAACTTCTTATCGGGCTTGTCGATAGCACCAAGGGTCACTTTCAGATCGTTGTTCTGCATGTACTGATAGAACAACATGGCATGGTCACGCTCTTCCTGTGCCTGGATATAGTACCAGTTGGCAAAGCCGTCAAGACCACGGGCCTGAAAATAGTTGTTCATATCCAGGTACAGATAACCCGAATAGAGTTCTTTGTTGATTTGCTGATTGAGAAGCTTAGCTACTTTCTTGTCAAACATAGTGAAAAGATTTAATGGTTATTGTTTTGAGAAATTTGTTTTGTCCACGGAGCAGAGGGGGCATACCCAATCTGCCGGCAAGTCTTCAAACTTGGTACCTGGGGCGATGCCGTGGTCGGGGTCGCCAACTGCGGGATCATAGACGTAACCGCAAACGTCACATACATACTTATCCATATATTGTTGTTTTAAAATTAGTATTCTACTTTTAACCAGTCACTCTCTCAAAGTCCTCTTTGCCATGCTTGCACCACGGACAGATGAAGTCGTCGGGCAACTCATCGCCTTCATACACATAACCACACACTTTGCACACCCATTTGGTCTTGCCAGCAGTAGCTGCCACTTTAGGTTTAATGTTCTCCTGATAGTATGCATAGGTCAGCGAACGCTCGTCACTCAGCATCTGTGCCTCCGTGACTTCGGCAATAAAAATGGTGTGCGTTCCTACGTCGACCGTCTTTATCACATGGGCTGAGATGAAAGCGTTGGTGTATTTAGGCACATACAGCAGCCCGTTGACACTGCGATGTTCGCTCTCGCAGTCGGCAAACTTATTGACCGTACGCCCGCTCTGGAAGCCAAAATGCTGGATAACATTCATCGGGGTTTGCTCGGTGAGCAGCGAGAGGTTGAATTTGCCTGTGCTGAGCACCATGTCGTGCGTCAGGTTGCTCTTGTTGACCGATATCATTATCTGCAATGGGGTGCTGGTCAGCTGGACGGCGGTGTTGATGATACAGCCGTTGTCCTTATCTCCTTCACGGGCGGTGAGCACATAAAGTCCGTAGTTAATGCGGAATATGGTCTTGGGGTCGACATTACCCATAGCCACCTCTTCCTTCTGTTGACCAGCCACTTCGACAGCGATAGCATCGACAAGCTGTTCCATCTGGGGCAATTGACTGGCTTTCATGGAAGATTTGAGCGTCATGTCCACCGTCAGTGTCTGCCCTGCCTCGTTTTGGCGTGCTTCAAGGGCAGTGTTGACAAAGCGAGAACCCTTCAACGGCTCTACGATAGCACGCATCAGCTTGCCGCTCACAGGTGCCCAGCTGCCGTTTTCAATGATGCACCAGCTGCGGTTCTGCAGGTTGTGACTCTTCAAGTCGTTCAGGAAATGCTCCATCGGACCGTACAGGCCATTGGTATAGGTCGGTGCAGCCAGGACAATATGGCTCCAGCGGAAGGCCTCAGCCACGAGCAGCGTCTCGTCGGTACGCGCCACGTCGTACATGGCGATATGCTTCACCCCACGGGCAGCCAACAGAGCAGCCATCTTGTTCATCGCCGCTTCGGTGTCGCCATACATGGAGCCGTAGGCAATCATCACGCCCTTCTCTTCGGGCTCGTAAGCGCTCCATTTGCTATATTTGTCAAGGATAAAGTCGATGTCGCCAGCCGTGCGGATGATGGGGCCATGCAACGGACAGATGGTCCGGATGTCAAGCGACTGGGCTTTCTTGAGCGTCGCTTGCACCTGCACGCCATACTTACCCACGATGTTGGTGTAGTAGCGCCGCATATCGTCCACCCATTCAGTGGTGTAGTTCACCTCATCTGCAAAGATGTTGCCGTTCAACGCTCCGAAAGTACCAAAAGCATCGGCACTGAAAAGCAGATGGTCGGTGCTGTCGTATGTCAGCATCACCTCAGGCCAGTGGACCATGGGAGCCATCACGAAAGTGAAGGTGTGTCGACCCGTGGTGAGGGTATCGCCTTCGGCAACAAGCTGCACGCGGTCGACCAAATCCAACTCGAAGAACTGCGTAATCATCTGCACGGCCTTGGAGTTGGTGACAATGATGACCTCGGGATAACGCACCAGCAGCTCTTCCAGCGTGGCGCAGTGGTCGGGTTCCATGTGCTGCACAACGACATAATCCAAACGACGGCCGTTCAGAGCAGCTGCTATATTCTCAAAGAATTGGCGTCCGACTGCATGGTCGGCAGTGTCGAACAGGGTGGTTTTCTCGTCAAGTACCAGATAGTTGTTGTAGGACACTCCCCGGGGAATGGGAAGCACGTTCTCAAACAGGGTGATGCTGCGGTCGCTGGCACCTACCCAATAAATGTCTTCGCTGATTTTTATGTTGTTTTCCATCGCTTTATTTTTCAAACCGATATTCTTTCCGCCTGCCCGAGGGCTGTCGCTGGTTGTAAAAAGATGTTTCACCAGCAACGCGCACTCTTTCATAACAAATATCTTTTCAGTGCATTACAAAAGAATCCGCCCTCACTTCAAACTCTCAAACGGAGTGTAAAGATACAACTTTTATTTGATACAACAGCAATATTCCGCTAACTTTTTGCCAAGCACTCCCTGCACCCGATATTATAATGTATACCCCCAAAAAATTGGTGCTGCACCAATTGTCGAAGTAATACTTACCAATTTTAATAATCCTTGCGAGCAGAGAATGTGGATGCTAAAGATGGCTGTGAGGGAACGGCGAACGTCACCTAAAGCTGCTATGCGTTGCCTATGTCGCCAGCATGGTCGAGCTGACAATAGACGCTGTTGTTACTGACAAACTCGGGGACTATCTCCTTCATCTTAGCCACGATGCGCATATCGTCCAAGGTCTCCAACTCGTCCCACAGCTTCTCATACTCCTTGTCGACATCGGCGACGGAGTATTGGCGCACTTTGGCGTGCATAATCTTGGGGTGGCGCGTGGGGATGGTATTCTCCTTGGTGGCCAGAAGTTCCTCGTAGAGTTTCTCACCTGGACGAAGGCCGATTTCCTTGATTTCTATATTCTTCAGTCCGCTCAGCTGTATCATCTTGCGAGCCAAGTCGTATATCTTGACAGGATGCCCCATGTCGAACACAAAGATGTCGCTGCCCGCACCGATGGCACCCGCCTCAAGCACCAGAGTGCATGCCTCAGGGATAGTCATAAAGTAGCGGGTGATGTCTTTGTGCGTCACCGTCAACGGGCCGCCAGCAGCCAATTGCTTCTTGAACAACGGGATAACACTTCCATTGCTGCCCAGCACATTACCGAAACGAGTGGTGATGAAATGGGTCTTCTCCGTGGAATGGCTCTGCGCGTAGATTTCAGCCATACGCTTCGTGGCACCCATCACATTGGTGGGATTCACCGCCTTGTCGGTCGAAATCATGACAAACTTCTCCGTACCATATTTGATAGCCAAGTCAGCCAAATTCTTGGTGCCAAACACGTTGACATAGACCGCCTCATAGGGATTCTCCTCCATAAAGGGCACATGCTTGTAGGCCGCCGCATGATACACCAGCTGAGGATGATACATATTGAATACCTCTTCGATGCGAGCTTTGTCCTTCACATTGGCGATAACAAACTCCATCTTGGACAACACCCCTTTGAACTGCTCCGTATTGCGCAACTCAAACTGCAGATCGTACATCGGCGACTCTGCCTGGTCAAGCATCACCACTTTGGCAATGTCGTATCGGAGCAACTGACGACAGATTTCGCTGCCTATGCTACCTGCGGCACCTGTCACCAGAACCACTTTGCCTTCCACTTCCCGACGCACATTTGAGTTGTCCAGCTTGATGCTCTCACGCTCCAGCAAGTCTTCAATCTTGGCACTCTCCAACTGGTTGACACCGAACGAACCGTCAATCCATGTATTGATATGGGGCACCGATTTCACCTCCAACCCCAAATCCAACGCCTTGTTGGAAATGGCGCGCTTCTGAATCAGACGGATAGACGGAATGGCAATGATCAACTGCTTCACCTGTTTTTTCTTGATGAACTTAGGGCTCAACACCGTACGATAGCCCAGCACCGGCACACCGTTGAGATGCTGTCCCAGTTTCATCACATCGTCATCAATAAACGCAACCACCTTGTACTCGTATATCTGATCCTGTATAAGGGCATTGTAGGTAATCACGCCTGCCGCACCTGCGCCATAGATAACCACGCGACGCTCTATCCGATGATGTCTGAAATAGTCATTATAGAAACGTTGAGCTGCCAACCGTGACATAACCATCATACAGATCAGCATAGCGTACAACATCGTCGACTCACGATAAGACATCAAGCAGTCGGGGGGCAATATATGCCAATTGTTGTTCACATAGTTGCACCCCCACAAGACAACCAGTGGCACTATACAGGAGATAACAATATTGAAAATGTCGTTCAAACCTGAGTGACGGATGATGCCGCGATAGGTGCCAAACAGCAAGAAGCAGAGAAGCGTCAACGCTGCGCCTATACAGAGTTCCACCAACTGATAGGCACCGAAGAACGTTCCTCTACTCAATGCCCGCGCCAACACAAAGGCCACAACGAACATTGACATATCAGCCATTAAGATAATCCAGCGGGGTACCGTCGAATGACGATACGATTGGACGAATTTCATTAATACCTTCTTTGGATTCTTCATCATGACTTATATATTTGCTGTTATTGTTTCTATTTCATCATCTGTCAGATACGGGTGCATCGGAAGCGACAGCACCGTCTGGGACAGGCGGATAGCATTGGGGCACTGCACATCGGCATCCTGACAACTGTATACCGGCAACCTATGCAACGGCGTGGGATAATAAATCTGTGACGGTATTCCCTGTCTCTCCAAGCGGTTCTTACACTCGTCACGTTTCATGCCATTCTCAAATCTGACAGTGTATTGCGCCCACGAAGAGGTGTAGTCCGACGATAGCACAGGAACACCAACCTTGTCTTTCAGTATTCTGTTGTACTGCTCTGCGATACGTTGCGAATCGCGCAACTCACGCTCAAATATCTCCATCTTGGCCAACAGCACAGCTGCCTGCAACGCATCCAAGCGGGAATTAATGCCTACACGAACGTTGTCGTACTTATCCTTTCCTTTGCCATGCTGCCTATAAGACTGGCAAAGGGCAGTCCCTTCAGTATCATTGGTAAATACTGCTTCCCCATCGCCATAACACCCCACAGCAATCCCTTTTCCGAGCACTGGCTTTAATGTCGTATATTGTCGTTGTAGGTCGCGAAACTGCATGGTTATCGTCTCTCTTTTTTGTTACCTTTCTCATCAACCCAGCCCACTTGGACGGCTGGCACTCCCACCATCAATGCAAAGTCAGGCACATCATGGGTAACCACTGCACCGGCGGCTATCATCGCACATCGACCAATAGTAACACCACACACAATGGTACAATTGGCACCCAGCGAGGCCCCTTCTTTTACCAATGTCTTTTGATATACACCATGTACCGGATAATTGGCACGAGGAATCAGCACATTGGTAAACACGCAACTGGGACCACAAAAAACATTATCCTCCAATTCAACACCTTCGTATACCGACACGTTATTCTGGATGCGAACACCATCACCAATGCGTACCCGATTGCCGATATTAACATTCTGCCCCAAGGAGCATCGTTCTCCAATACGAGCACCCGACTGGATATGACAGAAATGCCATATCTTCGTGCCTGCACCTATCTCAACATCATTGTCAATATAGCTGCTCTCGTGAATATATACATCATTTTTTACCATACGAACAGGGGCGGTGTTGGTGGGTTTTTGCCATCGGGTGATGATACCCTTGCAAGCCCACCGATGCCGCATTTCTAATGTTATAAACAAAATCTATATAGTTTCTGGCTTCTGCAAAACGATAACCCTCACCAAATAATATCTTCTCAAAACTCACCATATGCTGCTCGGTGAAAAACGCTGCATCGGGAAAATAGCTATCGAGGATACCCACGCTGTCACAACGGTCGCACGCCGAAAGCAGACAGTTGCCCGTCTCCTTGATGGCCTTTAAGTGCCTGGGAGCCACATACCCCCCTACTCCTATGACAGCGAAGTTCTTCATCTATCGATTTGCATACATTGATTCGTAGTACTTTTCGTACTCTCCACTGGTAATATTATCCATCCAGTCCTGATGGTCGAGATACCACTGAACGGTTCTCTCTATTCCCTCTTCAAACTGTAAGCTGGGCTCCCACCCCAATTCACGTTTCAACTTAGTGGAGTCGATGGCATAACGCATATCATGTCCTGCACGGTCGGTGACATACGTTATCAAATGCATATCCTCACCCTCTTTGCGCCCAAGCAGACGGTCGACTGTATGGATAAGTACTTTTATGATGTCGATATTTTTCCACTCGTTAAAACCACCGATATTGTATGTCTCCGCCACCTTGCCCCGATGGAAGATAGTGTCAATCGCTCGTGCATGATCCTCCACATAGAGCCAGTCGCGCACATTCTCTCCTTTACCATAAACAGGCAACGGTTTGCGATGCCGGATATTATTAATGAACAAAGGTATCAGCTTCTCCGGGAACTGATACGGGCCATAATTGTTGGAACAATTTGTCACGATTGTCGGCATTCCGTAGGTATCGTGGAACGCCCGTACAAAATGGTCGCTGCTGGCTTTTGACGCACTATACGGGCTGTGGGGCAAGTATTTCTTGTCCTCGGTAAAGAAATCCTCACCATATACCTCATGGGCGGAGATAGTGTTTTTGAGTCCTTCGGGATGAGTCATTTCCAATGCGCCATAGACTTCGTCGGTAGAAATGTGATAGAACCTGCAGGGAACCTTTTCATTTGTTTCTGGGTTCACACTCACCCATTTTTCCGGCAACACCTCCCAATTAAGTTTGGCTGCTTGCAACATCGACAACGTGCCTATTACATTGGTCTTTGCAAATGTGAAGGGATCTTTTATACTGCGGTCCACGTGGCTCTCTGCAGCCAGATGAATGACACCATCCACATGATACCGCTGGAATATCTCCATAATGGTGGAAAAATCGCAGATATCGGCTTTGACAAACGTATAATTGGGTTTGGTTTCAACATCTTTTAGATTAGCCAAGTTACCTGCGTATGTCAACTTGTCGACATTGATAATGTGGTATTCCGGGTATTTGTTGACAAATAGTCTTACCACATGGCTGCCAATAAATCCAGCCCCTCCTGTTATAATGATATTGCGCTTAAATGCCATATTCGGTATTATTTATTGTGATTTACACTTCCTGTATCTCGTTTATACACTTCCTAAGAGAATCTCTCCAATAGGGGATGTCCACATGAAAGGTTTCCTTCACCTTGGTTTTATCCAGGACCGAGAAATTGGGACGCTTCACCTTACTGGGAAATTCATCACTATGACACGGTCGGATATTGCATCTATGACCACTCAATTCGGCAATCGCCAATGCAAAGTCGTACCACGATATTACCCCTTCATTACTGAAATGATAGATACCCTGATGGTCATTATAGAGTCGTTGGCTTATCACCTTGTATATCACCGCCGCCAAATCTCCTGCATAAGTAGGTGTGCCCACCTGGTCAAAAACAACATTGAGCATATCTTTCTCACGGGTGAGGCGCATCATGGTTTTGACAAAATTGTTGCCGTATGAGGAATACAACCACGCCGTGCGAAATATCAAATATTGACACCCTGTGCGTTGCAACACTTGTTCTCCCGACAATTTTGTCTTACCATATACTCCCAATGGATTCGTGACAGCATCTTCGCGATAAGGAGTGTTGGTCTGACTGCCACCGAAAACATAGTCTGTAGAGATATGTATCAGTGTTGCATCCACCTCTTTTGCCGCAATAGCCAGATTGCCGACTGCATAGTTGTTCAATAAGTCCGCTTTTTCAGCATCATCCTCCGCCTTATCCACATTAGTGTATGCGGCACAATTCACAATCACATCTACCGCCTCCTTCTTCACATAGCTCCTCACAGCATTCTGATCGGCAATATCCAATTCAGCCACATCCGTATAGAGGTACCTGTCATCGCTCTCTATCGAGATGCGACGCATTTCGTTGCCCAGCTGCCCGTTGGCTCCTGTTACTAGGATATTCATACGAATGGCGTTTCGAAATTCTTGAACTGTGTATGATGCAAATCTTTCTCCGACAGAAGAACTTGATCGGAGGGTACTTTCCAATCAATATTAAGGTCGGGGTCATCCCAAGCCAACGCTCCTTCCGATTGCGGATTATAGAATGCGTCACACCTATACTGAAATATCACCTCTTCGCTTAATACTGAGAACCCGTGAGCAAATCCTTTAGATATGAAAACCTGACGATGGTTCTCCTCTGTAATCTCCACGGAGACATGCTGTCCATAGGTAGGAGACCCTTTCCTAATATCTACTGCCACATCGAGAGCCGCCCCTTTCACTACTCGAACCAACTTGCTTTGTGCAAACGGCGGCATCTGGAAATGCAATCCTCTGACCACTCCATACCTCGATTTGGACTCATTGTCTTGCACAAAGACAATGTCGTAGCCAGTCTTTTCCTTGAATTCTCTGTCGTTGTAGCTCTCAAAAAAATAACCACGATTATCTCCAAATACCTTGGGTTCGATAATCACCACTCCATCAATATGTGTCTGTATAACATTCATTATCTCTCTTTTATCAGAGACAACAGATATTGTCCGTATTGGTTCTTAATCATCGGTTGCGCCACGCGACGCAATTCATCAGCCGTTATCCATCCTTTCTCGTATGCTATGCTTTCAAGGCAAGCTATCTTGAGACCCTGACGTTTCTCCAACACTTCGACAAACGTGGATGCTTCAGCCAATGAATCGTGTGTACCGGTATCAAGCCATGCAAAACCACGACCCATCAATTGCACCTTCAGCTCCCCGTCTTTTAGGAATTCCTGGTTGACCGTTGTAATTTCCAGCTCACCACGGGCCGACGGCTTAATGCTTTTCGCCACCTTGACAACCTTGTTCGGATAAAAATAAAGGCCTACCACCGCATAGTTTGATTTGGGGGCTGAGGGCTTTTCTTCTATTGAAATAACATTTCCCTGGGTGTCAAATTCAGCAACACCATAGCGCTCCGGGTCGGCCACCCAATAGCCGAATACTGTTGCTTTTCTGTCCTCTTCAACAGTACGCACCGCCTCTTTCAACATCTTACTGAAACCGTTGCCTTGAAAGATATTGTCGCCCAAGACAAGGCACACATCATCGTTGCCAATGAACTTCTCGCCAATGATAAAGGCCTGCGCCAAACCATCCGGCGACGGTTGCTCGGCATAGGAGAACCTCACGCCAAAGTCGCTACCATCGCCTAACAAACGCTCAAAGCCAGGCAAATCATGCGGAGTGGATATAATCAGGATATCTCTGATTCCTGCCAGCATCAAGGCAGAAATAGGATAATACACCATGGGTTTGTCATATATAGGCAGCAACTGCTTGCTCACTCCCTTGGTAATGGGATAGAGACGGGTACCGGAACCTCCGGCGAGTACTATTCCTTTCATTCTGATTCTTCGGGTTTGTTAAACATCTCTTTCACCTTGGGCCAATAATCCTTGACCAGCACGATACCGCATCCCAGCACGATGCCGAGGAACGTCCAGACGACAAGCGTCTTGGAACGGCTGTTGGAGGGTTTTGTGGGCAGGGTGACCGGCTGAATGATGGAAAAGGCAGGCGTGTCCTTCTTCACCTGCATCTTTGCCTGTTCCAGCTGCTTGGCCAACTCCATAAAGACTGCGTTGGCCACATTGTACTTGGACTGTATACGGGCTTTCCCCACACCAGCGGTTGAGGTGGTGACATTCTGCGAGCGGTCGGTAGCCGTGGCCAGCATCACCTGATAGCGGTCGGCCTCTTCCTTGGCCTCATCGTAGCGGGCTTGGATGTAGTCCAGTTCACTCTGCGACTTCTCCACACGGAAACGGGTCACCTCATCCTGCAACAGTTGCTGGGCTTTCATGGCCAACTCGGCAGTTTGCACGGGCTCGCTACCAACGACCGTAAGGGTAATATAGCCCTCCTTCTTGTCAACGGCAAGGGATATCACCTTGCCCATGTCGTCGAGCATCTTCTGTTCCTTGTTGCTCACCACCAGCGGCGTGGCTTCGGTAGCGGCATTGCTATCTCCTGTGGCTGGATAAACGATGTCGGGCTTTTCTTTCGAGCCAAAGATGACACCAGGCAGACCGATAGTGTATTTCTTCACCACCGACATTACCGAGGGCTTCTCATAGTCGGCCTGCGCATAGTCATACATACTGATGAGCGTGTCGCACTTCTCATAATGCAGAGGTGTGTGCATCAACTCCAGGCGGAAAGGCACACTACTCACAATCTGCGGGTAGATAAGTGGCGAGAGTTCCGACCCTGAGCTTGCCGACCCCAGGTCAAAACCAGCCAACGATGCCAAGCTACTCAAACTAGACCCCTTGCTAGACCCTAGCTGCGGCACCATCACAGAGGTAACTGAATAGGTTCGTTTCATGGTGAGGGCAGCCACAAGTCCCAAAGCGATGAATACGGCGGTACAGATAATGATGATGACTCGCCCGTTCCATAGGCCACGCAGCAACGCTACGACATCAATACCTTCTTCCTCCTGCTCCGGAGCGGTGACGGTATTCTTGTTTTCCTCCAAGGGAGTGGTGTTTACGTTCTCCTCCATAAGGATTATTTGTTCAGGTTCTTAATACTGTTCACAAGCAGGATGACCGACAATACCGAGGTGATGCCGCTCATCATGCGACTTGTCTCCTGGCTCCAATCAAACTTCTCTTTGGGTTCGGTCAGCTTTCTTTCCTTCTTCGGGTCGATGTTCATGGTAATCACGCTACCCGGTTGCACCTTGGGAGTGCGACGGAAGCCAAGCACACGTCGTGTTCCTTCCATCTGATTGTTGGGATAGGTAACTGTGACGCTCATGCGGTCGGCAGTCTTCATATAGCCGCCCGCGGTGTGTTTCACATACCACGAAGCTCTGTGGAGACCTTGAAATGTGACTATCTTCTGACCATTGACCAAGCCGGCACCCACATACTGACTCATGCGGGTTCCTGTCTCGCGTATCACGACGACATTCTCCTGACGGGCCACCGTAATAACGTCGCCATTCATCAGAATGGGGTCGTCCTTCATGCTGCCGGGATGTTTCTTCAAGGCCTTGAAGTCGACACCCAAAGGTCCGTTGTTGCGACCACCCGTACGCACCATCATAGCGTAGGGATCGGCACCTTCAAGCAGACCGCCAGCCATTTCGAGGATGGTGCTGAGCTGCGTCTTGTTGTCCTCCAGAACGTAGACACCAGGATACTTCACGCGACCGTTCAGTTCCACATAGCGTCCCATAGTGAAGTTGGGCGTCAAGCGCACCACCACATGGTCGTAGGGCTGCAACTGGAAGTTGGGGTTGTCCACCAGATTGTAGTTCTCGTCTACCTTGAGGGTAATCTGGTCCAACTGCGTCTCGTCTTTCTTGGAGATGTTCACACGATATATCTCCACACGGTCGTAGGCGGCACCCACGGTAAATCCGCCAGCCATGGAAAGCAGGTCATGCATGCTCACCGAGGCATCGAAAGTGATGGATATAGGATTCTTCACGGCACCACTCACGCGCAGTTCGCCCACGTTGGAATAGGTGGCGTTGTCGTAAATATTCAGGTTGTCGCGGGCCTGCAACAGGGTAGAGCCCTGCTTGTTCAAGTCGATGGGGATATACTGCATCTTGGCCGGGTTGGTCAAGTCGGGACGGAAGATGTATGCCACAGGGAAGTAGCTGGGTCTGAGACCGCCGGCCTTCTCTATGGCTTGGTTGACGGTCATATTCTCCTGCAAGTCGTAGTTGCCGGCATAGTATACGTTGCCGCTCACCGTCACATAGTTCTCATTGGGCTGGGCAGCGGCTTTGATGCGCACGATGTCGCCTGCCTGCAGTTCCACCTTGCGGCCACCGCTGGTCACCTCTTTCAGGTTGTATTCCATGAGTTTCACCTCGCCATCGTCGATACGCTCAATCTGCACAAACTTGGGATAAACGTTCCAGGACAAACCACCGGCATACTCGATAAGGTCGGACAAGGTTTCGCCATCTATCATCTCATAGCGCATGGGGCGCTTCACGGCACCCTCTATGCTGACCACCTTCTGGGCAATCGGCACATAGAGAACATCGCCGTTCTGCAAGTCGTAGGGATTGCCGATGGTGGGATTTTTCATGAATTGGTATATATCCAACTGTGTCACCTTGCCGGCGCGGCTCATCTGGATGTTACGCACCGAACCTATCGCCGTAGGACCACCGGCGGCGGCCAGGGCATTAAAGGCGGTGTTCAAGGCGCTGAGCGTGAATCCTCCCTGCACGCCCACCTCGCCATAGATGCTCACACTCACGGTGCGTGCCGTGGTGATGGTGACGGCAATCTGGTCGGAACGGAAGGAATAATGCTGGGCCAGCTTGTTCTGGACGGCCGTGCGGGCCTTGGCCAGCGTCATACCCTTGAGGAATATCTTGGTGGCACCGGCGGGTTGTATGCTGCCGTCGGAAGCTATGCGCTGATGTATCTCTGTCTGCGACGAGCCGAAGATGGAGATGTGCACCTCGTCACCTTCGCCGAGCACATAGTGGTCGGGGGCCTGGGCTCCGTCGGTGGTGCGGAACACATCAAGACCCTTGCCCGTGAAGAGAGAATGACCGTAGATGTCGTTACCCATTGTGGGTGAAACGCCGTTAGCAGCCAAAGTACTTTGCACGGCCGATTCAGCAGCGGCTTCACCGGTGGTGGTCTGTGGGGCTATGACGAGAGTATCGCCCGTTTCAGCCGAGACGGTAGCCGAAGTGTTGTTATTGGCCGACTTCTCGGCCTGCATCTTGTTGAGTACTGCAAGGACGCGCCCCTGATAGTTGGCATACTCGGTGGGCGGGATATTGTCCACATCGATGCCCTCTTGCAGCAGGCGGGCACGCACCTCGACCTCGTTGAGGCCGCGTTTCTGCAGCTCGCTCTGAGCCATGGACATCATACTGGGCGTCTGCGCCACAACCGCTGCGGGCACGGCTGCCAGAAGCAGCAAAGCTAAAAACAGTTTCTTCATGATTGAGCGTTTAACACTAGAATTTTTAAAGTGCAAAGATACGACTAAAATTCTTTTCTATAATAGAAATAATATAATAAAAATCGCTACGACAAAATACAATATTGAGAAAGAACGTTTTAATAATACCAATTTTTCATCCTCGGCTGCACCTTCCAACCCCGAAAAGGGATGTATGTCCATGCTGCAATGAAGAAAAACACATCGTGAATCGACATTCTCATGAGAAAAAAAACAAGCGGAACCGAAATGGTTCCACTTGGTGTGTGCGGATTGCTCCGCAAGGCAGCGCACGTGCCCTAGGTCAGGGGTTACTCACCCAGGTCGCCATCGCCGTTGTCACCGCCACCGTTGTCACCACCGCCAGGGGTAGTGCCGCCGTTGCCGGACCCAGGGTTGTCAGGTTCGTCGCCTGACGGTGGTTCCTCGTCATCCGTCTCGGACGGCTTCTTGTCGGGGGTGGGCAGGTAGACCCATTCCAGGTTGTCGGCAACCAAAGTGTTCTTGCGTTTGCCCTTGCGTCCTGCGGGTTCCACCTCGGGACGGAACTGGACTTTGACGTTGGTGATTTGCTCTGCCGAGCAGTCCTCCTTGTTGGCCACGCCCGTCTTGTGGCATTGCACTGTAAGGAAGAACGTTCCAATGCCTTCCAGTTTCACCGTATGGCCTTCGGCCATATAGCGTTGCATCACTGAAGGGAGCGACGAGAGCACCGCCATGATGTCGGCGTAGCTCACTGTGCTTTCCCTCTCAATGTCTTTTGCCAGCCGCTTGGTGCTGTACTGGCTGGTACTTACCGAACTGACTGTCCACAGACCCGTCAATTTCGAGTACCTCTCTTTAAAATTTGCCATAACATTAATTTTTAAATGATTGAACTGAAATTAAATGACTGTTTGAATTCCGGTCCTCCGACCATGAGCCCACACGTAGTCTGACCATGTGCCCACACATGGTTCGACTATGTGCCCACTCATAGTGCGACTATATGCCCGCTCATAGTCCAACCCCGTGTGGGCTCCGGATTGGGACATCTTTGCACGCATAGTTGCCAGTATTCCGACAGTTGGTGATACAATTTCATCGTTTATGTTGTTTTTCTGCATGTTATAAATCATCGAATTCGGTTACAAAGATACGAATTTTTCCACACATAGCAGAAAAATCCTTCCACCACACAAAATAATCCCACGATTCCGCTCGTTATTTATCCGTCAAACAATCAACATTTATGGAGGCACTCATACTTGCTGCCGGATTGGGCACACGCCTGCGTCCGCTGACCAACGACCGACCCAAGGCCCTGGTCGAGGTCGGGGGTCGCACCTTGCTGGAAACCAACATCCGCCGTCTCACCGCCGCCGGCGCCACACGGATTGTTGTCAACGTGCATCATTTCGCAGACATGATATGCCGCTTTGTGGCCGAACGCCAATGGGATGTGCCCGTTGTCATATCCGACGAACGGGCCTTGCTGCTTGACACGGGAGGAGCCCTGCGCCACGCGGCTCCGCTCTTCTCAGGCAACGCCCCCATACTGGTGCACAACGTGGATATTTTGTCCTCCATCGACCTGAACAAGATGGTGGAGCATCACACTCATTCCATGAATATTGCGACACTCGCCGCCAGCCATCGCGACACCTCGCGGCTCCTGCTCTTCGACCACCAAGGCCACCTGGTCGGATGGACCAACCGCAACAACGGCGAGACGCTATGGGCAAACAAACCCCTGACTGCGTACGACACACTTGCTTTCAGCGGCATATCCGTCATCGATCCATCCCTGCCGACGTTGCTCCCCGAGGCCGACCACCCCTACCCCATCATCCCTGAATACCTGCATCTTGCTGCGACACATACCATCGGATGCTACCTCCACAATCCCGACCAATGGATTGACGTAGGCAAGGTCGAGGCTCTTGAGCCAGCCGCAAAACTTATTGCCAACCAACGATAGCCCCACCCGCATGACACCATTTCTCAAAAACGTGGCAGAACGTATCTACAGCGAGCATCCAGACGCAATGGACCAAGTGGCTGTGGTGTTTAACAACTGGCGTTCTGGACTCTTCCTGCAGAAACAGTTCACCAATATGGAGGGGCGCACTTTCTTCCTGCCCCACATCATTCGCATGGATGACTTCATATCTCAACTGTCACAACTGCAAATCATCCCGCATGAATTCCTCCTCTTCGAGTTGTTCAAGGTACATTGCCAGCAAAGCCAGACAAGCGGAGAGAACGCAGAACTTCCCAAGTTCGAGGAATTTATGTCGATGGCCGAGATGATGGTCAACGACTTTTCCGAGATGGACCTCTACTGCGTGGACGCACGCCAGTTGTTCGGCAACCTGCACGACATCAAACAGATTGGAGAATGGGATATCGAAGGACAGCCCCTGACGCCATTTCAGAAACGTTATCTGCAGTTCTATAAGACATTGTATGTCTACTACAGCCAGTTCCGCGAACAGTTACGCACGCAAGGACACGCCTACACAGGAATGGCCTATCGGGAGGTGGCGGAACATTTTGATTCCATGATTGATAAACTCCCATACAAACATATCTACTTTGTGGGGTTCAACGTGCTTTCCCGTTGCGAGTACACCATCATCCGGAGCTGCGTCAACCAAGGCATAGGTACACTCATTACCGACGGCGACGCCTACTACTACGACGACCCCAACCAGGAAGCAGGAATGTTCCTGCGCAGAAACCATGAGACATTCCCAGAGATAGGCGACTATGAAGACCATTTTACCGAAGGGCCGAAAACCATCACGACTGTAAACTGTCCGACCGACATCCTGCAGGCCAAATATGCCGCCAAGTTGCTCGAAGATACCGCCCACCAGTCCTCCGACACAGACAAAACCATCGAGAGTACCGCCCTGGTACTGGCCGACGAGGAACTGTTGTTGCCTGTCCTCAACTCGCTTCCCGCAAGCATCCAGAAGGCCAACGTCACCATGGGATTCTCCTTCGAACTATCCGGAATCCATTCGCTTGCACTCAAACTATTCTCTCTCTACATGCGTGCCCATGGCGTGCAGTTCTACCATCAGGATGTCGTCGACCTGCTCTCGGACCATATCATCAGCCAATTGCTGGACAACGCAAAGTTGCGCGCCCAAGTAATATCCCAGTTCTATCACGATAAGGTCATCTATGCCGACCGCGATGCCATCGGGCACCTCACAGGGTCTACCGATTTGTCCACCATTGCATTCTTGCTTGACGGAGTGGATGGTCAACCCGACCTGTTCCTCTCCTGCTGCCAAAAGCTTATCCAAACCATCTACGACAAGGGAATATTCTCCAAAGACGACCACAAAATGGCCGAATTGGCTGCGTTTCTGAAGATCATCAATTATCTGACCGAACTTCAAAAGCAATACCATATAGTCAACGACCTGAGGACGCTGCAGAAAATATACACCCGCATAGCACGCCACCACAGCATCACCTTTATTGGCGACCCCTTGCAAGGGCTGCAGGTGCTCGGTATGCTGGAAACACGAAACCTGGACTTCGACACAGTCATTCTACTCTCCACCAATGAAGGCGTACTTCCTGCCGGGAGAAATGACAATACATTAATTCCATATAATCTAAAGATGGGCTTCGGCATGCCCACCCACACAGAAAAGGACGCTGTGTATGCCTACCACTTCTATCGCCTGCTGCAACGGGCCAAGAATGTATACTTGCTCTACAACTCGGAAAGCGAGAGCATGGGCAAGGGCGAACCCAGTCGGTTTATCCTACAGATTCGCAGCGAACTGGCCAAACGTTATCCCAATATCGCCATTCGGGAACAGAACCTGTCCATCCCGCCTACATCATCCGTCCAAGCTACCGTAGAGCCACCCGCACAACTAACACACAACGAAACGCTCAACAACCGTCTGGCAGCCCTTGCCGAACACGGTTTGACCCCTACCAGCATCAACAAATACATCGCCTGTCCTCGCCTGTTTCTCTACGAGGACATCCTAGGAATCCGGCAAAAATACACGCTTGAGGACGACATGAACGAGAGTGATGTCGGCACATGTGTCCACAGCGTGTTGGAATATGCATTCTCACACAACGCTGACGGAACCCCATTCGACAAACCTCACCCCATTACTGCTGACAACCTGAAAGCACACCTCTCCAATGTGGAGAACATCTTGAGAGATGTGCTGCAAAACAAAATCCTGAAAGGGCGCAGCCCCGAAGGTCGCAATCATTTTCTGACATCAGTAGCACAAACACAGATTGAACACTTTCTCCAGAAAGAAATCCAGCATCTGGAAGATGGCCAAGAGGTTACCATTATTGATGTGGAACGAAACCTCTCCCACACTCTGGACATCCCAACAGGAGACCGTACACTCACCGTAAAGGTTTATGGCATAGCAGACCGTATCGACATGACCGACGGCACGATACGCATCATCGATTACAAGACAGGCAAAGTCGACTCTTCCGACCTGAGCATGACCGATGATATATTGAACGTAGAAGAGCCACACAACGACAATAGCGGTAATGGTTCATCCTCCTTTAGCGTACTGCAGGCCATAGCCAACAAAACAAAGAAAGATACCTCCAAATGGCTGCAAGTAATGACCTATGCCTGGCTTTACAACCGCAAGAACTCACATAACCGACCTGTCGTTGCAGGCATATACCCGCTTCGGGATCTTGATGCCGACCTACTCTTTGCCGAATACGATGGTTCTACTGTGATAGACAATAACTTGTTCTCTCGGTTCCAAGTCATTCTGACGGACATTCTCACCCATATCTTCGACCAAAACAACACCTTTAAACCACAACGACACATCAACAACGAGCCCAACAAGAAATGCGAGTACTGCCCCTTTGCGTCCTCCTGTCTCAAAATTTGAAAAAAAACGCGACACAATCAACATATTGAAAAATATTTGTATATTTGCAGTTTGAATACCGCATCCACTTACGGACCACATTCCCATGTGGCAAGAGTGTATGTATTTGTAAATGTGAATATATTAAATACTATAATTGTAGGATGAGCGTCTTGTACTCATCATAAAAAAGCGCTACATTTCATGAAAAAATCGATTTTTACCTTGGTCATGACATCTTTGCTGCTCGTTGGTTGCAACGGCATTTCAAAGATGAAGACAAAAAGTGACAAAATCCGCTATCAAGCCACACCAAACCCCGTAGAGACAAAAGACGACAATGTAGTGGTCAAGTTTGTCGGCTCTGTACCCGAGAAGTACTTTGCCAAGAATGTGTGCTTATATCTTCAACCCGTATTCACATGGGAAGGTGGCTCCACACCCCTCGAGCCCATCACCCTCAAGGGCGAGGACGTGAACGGCGAAGGTATTGCCATCAGCTATGACAACGGTGGCCGATTTACCTATACTGACGAACTGAAGTTCCAAAACGGAATGGAGACGGGCCGTGTCACCTTGACCCCGGTGGCCTATAAATCCAGAACCACCGATGATGAGGCAAAATTTGCAAGCGACATCATCAAACAGCACAAAGGCGTTGAGTTCCCCACAGTGCTCATTTCCGATGGTGTCAACAACTTGTCATCCATGCTTAACGTGCGTGGCAATATATCCATCTCGCCTATCAACTACAACAAAACGCAAGGCGTGGTAGAGACTGCTGACATCTATTTCCCCAATGGATTGTCCGTCTTGGACTGGAATTTTGCGATGAACCGGAAGTTCGACTCCAAAAACCAGCTCAACGAACTGAAACGAATCATGTTGGAAGAGGGCTTACCCAAACAGATTAGTGTTACTGGTTGGGCATCGCCTGAAGGCGAGGAAAGCATCAATGTCGGCGTCTCCAAGAATCGTACCGATGTAGCCACCGCCCAGATCAAGGCCGTGCTTGACGAGGTCTTGACAATCATGGCAAAACGCGCCAAAGTTCCTGCCAACGATATAGCTTACTACAAATACAATCTGGAGAAACAAATCATCATCACCTCCCGTTCTGCCGGCGAAGACTGGGTACATTTCGTCCTGATGGTTGAGGAATCTGACCTCCAAGACAAACACGCCATCATCAATGTGGTGGAGACCCAACAGAATCTCATCAAACGCGAACAGATGATTAAGAACCTCTCCGAAACCTATCCTCTTCTGAGCAATGAAATCTTCCCCAACCTGCGTCGTGCTCAGATCGCCCTTTACTACTCCGAAGCTCGTAAGACCGACCCAGAGCTGGCCAAACAAGCCACGCTTAATCCCTCCAAGCTCACCTTCGACGAACTGATGTATGCCGCTTATATCAACTACAACTACGAAACCAAGCTGAAATACTACAAATGGGCTACCGAGAACTACAGCTCTGAATGGGCTGCATGGAACAACGCCGGCGCTGTATCATTCTACCTCGGCGATTTCGATGAAGCTGAACGCTACCTCAATGTGGCGCGCGAAATCAACCCCCACAACCCTGATGTGCTTAACAACACCGGTCTGCTCTGCTTAGGCAAAAAGGACTACACCCTTGCTAAATACTACTTCGAGGAGGCCGCTCGCCAAGGTAGTACCGATGCCGAAACCAACCTTCCCATCCTGAACATCAAGAAGGGCGACTACCAAGCTGCCGAGAAACAGCTTAAGAACGAACCTTGCAGTTATAACCTCGCTTTTGTCCAGTTGATGAACGACGAAACCAGCAACTGCATCCGCACTCTGGATTGCTGTCTTGACCAAAACGCCAATGTGCACTACTTGCGTGCTGTGGCCTATGCACGACTGGGCGACAAAGCCAATTGCCTGAAAAACCTGAAACGCTCTGTCGACGAGAACTACGACTACAAAGAGAAAGCCGCTACCGATACTGAGTTCAGGGCCTATTGGGATGACGAGGACTTCAAGACTGTCATCAAGCTCTATTAATCAGCCATCCCTATGAACAGCTAAAGGAAAGAATGTAAGGCGCGCCTTACATTCTTTCTTTATTCACAGCGCTCCAACATTCATATCATACATGAAGAAACAGATTCCTAACCTTATCACGCTCTGTAACCTATTGTGCGGCGCCATAGCCACCCTGTATGCTGCAGGAGGGCATCTCACCGTGGCGGCCACCTTCATATTACTCGGCATCATCTTCGATTTTTTCGACGGCATGACGGCACGCCTGCTCCGTGTGTCATCTCCCATAGGTAAGGAGTTGGATTCGCTGGCCGACGTCGTCACCTCCGGGGTGGCACCCGGTTTTATCCTTTTCTCCATGCTTGACACATACACGCCTTGCTGCTGGCTGAAATGGACAGCGATGCTCATTCCGGCATTCTCGGCCTACCGCTTGGCCAAGTTCAACCTCGACACCCGTCAGACTCATTCGTTTCTCGGTCTTCCGACACCTGCCAACGCCCTCATCTGGGCGGCGCTGGGAATCGCATTCTCCCGCCCCGACCTATCCCAGATAGCACTCCTCCCATTGCCCGACATCTTTTCAATCTCTACCGCACACATAGAGATGCCCATTCTGGCAGTGCTCTCGTTGCTGCTCGACATAGCCCTTGTCAGCGAAATCCCCATTTTTGCTCTCAAGTTCAAGAACCTCTCCTGGGGCGACAACCAGGTACGCTTTGTTTTCCTCCTCTCATGTCTGGCGCTCATACTCCTGTTCGGTCTCTACGGCATAGTTCTCTCTATCCTCTGGTACGTTATCCTCTCCCTGCTCACCCAGCCCAAAGCGACAGCGCATGAATAGCCCGAAAGACATTGTCATTGCCGAATACGATTATCCGCTACCTGAGGAACGCATCGCCAAGTTCCCGCTTGAGAAGCGCGACCAGTCCAAGCTGCTCGTCTGCCAAGGTGAAACTATCCAGGAATCGACCTTCGCCCATATAGCCGACTTCCTGCCCTCGGACACGCTGCTGGTCTTCAACAACACGAAGGTCATCCACGCCCGACTCTTTTTCCGCAAACCCACCGGCTCCACCATCGAAATCTTCTGTCTCGAACCTTGGCACCAACCTGTGGCCGCGGCCTTCGAGGAACGGGCGCATTGCACATGGACCTGCTTTGTGGGCAACAACAAGAAGTGGAAGGCAGAGCCGCTGTCACGCACGCTGACCGTCAACGGGACGGAGGTCGTCCTGACGGCCACGCGCCGCGAGCCGGTGGGTGACTCTTGGAGGGTGGATTTCGACTGGACGGGCGGATGCTGTTTTGCCGACATCATCGAACATGCAGGCGTCATCCCGCTGCCGCCTTATCTCAACCGCGAGGCCGTGAGCAGCGACAACGAACGCTACCAGACCATCTATGCCCGCCACGAGGGCTCGGTGGCCGCTCCTACGGCGGGTCTGCACTTTACCGACGAGGTCTTCGAACGGCTGCGCAACAGAGACGTGGCGACCGAGTTCATCACGCTGCACGTCGGTGCCGGCACCTTCAAGCCCGTGAGCAGCGACACCATCGGGGAGCATGAGATGCACGTGGAGAAAATACAGGTGAGCCGCGCCAATCTGGAACACATTGTGGCTCATCAGGGCCGTCCCCTCGTCGCCGTGGGCACCACGACGGTGCGCACGCTGGAGTCGCTGTACTGGTTTGGCGTCAAGCTGGACCGGCAGCCCGGGCTCGACGCCATGCACATCTGCCAATGGGACCCCTACCAGCTGGAGGGTGAGGCCGTCGACGCCCTGCAGTCCTACCGCAACGTGCTGCAGTGGATGGAGCGCCATGGGGTCGACATCCTCGACGGCGAGACGCAGCTGATGATAGCCCCCGGCTACCGCTACCACGTGGTCAACGGCATCATCACCAACTTCCACCAGCCCAAGAGCACCCTGCTGCTGCTGGTGTCGGCCTTCATCGGCGAGCAGTGGAAAGAGTGCTACCGCTACGCCCTCGACCACCATTTCCGTTTCCTCAGCTATGGCGACAGCTGCCTGTTCCTGACCAACCCTTGACAAGCCGTCCTGGAAATTGGCCTGCACAAATTCCCAACTTGGCATACACCAATTCCCAAGTTGGCGTACACCCATTTTGCAATTGACCTGCGTCGGCTCATAAATTGGTGCGCACCGATTACAAAATTGGTGTGCGCCAATTACAAAATTGGTGTGCGCCAATTTTCAAGTTGGTGTGCGCCAATTTTCAGGTTGGTGCGCACCAATTTTGAAAGGGATGTGCAAGGAAAATCTCAGACGCGCGCAATCTACTCGAAACCAGCGCGCAGAAAGACAACGTCAGCTCGCCGCCTTTTCCGGCAAATCTGCACGATGAATGCGAATATTCAGCCAAGCAAAAAGCATCGTCATCAGCGGGCTGAGGTAACAGAAGAAACAGAACGGCAGGTAGGCCAGCGTGGGCACGCCGAGCACCGCCGCCTGGGTGGCGCCGCAGGAGTTCCACGGCACCAGGACCGACGTCACCGTTCCCGAATCCTCAATGGTGCGGCTCAGCACCTCGGGAGCCAGCCGCTCCTTCCGGAAGGCCTCGGAATACATCTTGCCCGACAGCACAATGGTGATGTACTGGTCGGCCGTCAGGATGTTGAACAGAATGCACGACACAGCGGTGGTCGACACCAGCCCGCCCGCCGACGCCACCTTGGCAATCAGCACGGAAGTAATCTTCTGCAGGAAACCGCCAGCCATCATCACCCCGCCGAAAACCATAGCCGAGACGATGAGCCATATCGTGTTGAGCATGCCCGACATTCCCGAGGTGGACAGCAAGCCGTCGACATCAGCGCAGCCCGTCACAATGTCGTTGCCCTTGTAGAGCGTGCCCAGCAGCAACGTGAATATGTCGCCCACCGAACCTGACCCTGCCAGCGCATGCACCAGCCCCGGCTGGAACAGCAACGCCGACAGCAACCCCAGCAAAGAACCCAGGAAAAGCGTGACCACAGCCGGCAGCTTCTTGTATATCATCCACCCCACCAGCGCCAACACCAAGAATACCCACGGCGTGACGTTGAACGTACCCTGGATGGCAGCGTGAATCCGACCCACATCTATGTCGGCATTGCGGCTGCCGAAGAGCGAAATCACCGCGAAAATGACGATAGTGAGCACTATCGTCGGAACCGTCGTGTTCATCATGTAGCGGATATGCTTGAACAAATCCACACCCGATACCGCGCTGGCCAAATTGGTGGTATCGCTCAACGGCGACACCTTGTCGCCAAAATAGGCGCCCGATATGATAGCGCCAGCCGTTAGCGCATTGCTGAACCCCAACGAATTCCCAATACCCAGGAAAGCCACTCCCACCGTAGCGATAGTGGACCACGACGAGCCCGTGCCCACCGAGATAAGCGCCGAGATAACAACCACTGCCGGCAGGAAATAGCCGGGATGCAGGATATAAAGACCGTAATGAATCAACGCCGGAATGATGCCGCCAAGCATCCACGATGCCGCCAACGTGCCGATAAACAACAACACGATGATAGCCGTGACCGCCTGCGAGACTGTGTCCGTTATCCCCTGCTGCATCTCTTTCCACCGCACACCGTTAAACCAAGCGATGCCCCCAGCCACCAGCGATGCCATCAGCAGCGCCATCTGGCTGCCACCCTTCAGCGGGTCATCGTCAAGCAGCCACATATTCAACACCAGGAAAACCATCAGCACCAGAATGGTGATGACTGACTGGAAGAATGTCGGTTCAGAACGTTTGCTCATGGTATAGTAGTTATTTTCCGATAAACGTTGTGTCAAGCTGATTCTCCACCATAGCCGCCAGTTTCTGCGCCACTATCGAAGCGCCGACGCCCGACCAATGGCTGTCGTCAAGTTTGTAAATATCCTTTATCCCTTTGTCGATATAGCGAGTCAGCAAATCCTTTGTATCCAAGCACCAGGAAGTATCGCATTGAGCGAAATACTGCATCGTAGGATTGGTCGGGCGCCCGTTGTGGAGTATATGCGCGCTGTAGGCATCGTATTTGTCGGCAGCCACAACATAAAGCATCCTGATACCTTTCTGCGCAGCAAGGTCGTGAAGTCGGGCCAATTGGATGAGCGCCTCGCTGTAATCCTCCTCTGTCAACTTGCCGAAATCCAAATCCTCATAATAGAAATACAGCTTGTCCCCATGCTTGCGATGCTGAAAGTAACAGCCATCTAAATCGGCCTGCAACACCGGTTGGTTGATACCCATGCACAGCCGCAGGTTGGAGGTGACCGCATACAAATCAAACGAATGCCTGCCGCGCGGCGCCGGTGCATCCTTATACTTCAACGTCTCATAAGGCCAATAGCGCAACCTGGCTACTGCATAGCGCTCCACATCCTCTATTATCAAAACCTTGCAGCAAGGCAACATATCATGGCTGATCAAGTAGCTGGCCAAAAACTCCTGCGAATTGTCACCAAAATGGCGACTCATGTTGAGGTTGCACACCGGACGACACAACTGCTGACTAAGGAACTGCTGGTATCCCTCAGCACCCCGCTGACTGAACGAAGAACCTATGGTAAGAATCTCACAAGTGTCAATTCCCTCGAAGTCCCACATCTCTATCGTTCGGCAACTGTCAAGGGCTTCCTCGTTGTCACGATAACCGTTACACACTATCTTGCCCAACCGACCCAAATCGCCCGTGGCAGAGGTCTCTAAATAATAAGCCACCCCGCAAAGCACCAAGAACGGGATGAAATAGAATAGATATTTAAAGACAAACCTGCGCATGAATCAGAATTGAAAATAGATGAATGTCTGGTTCTGCCCACAGAAGAGCAGGCACGCTGCCAAGATAAGCGAATAGCAAGCATGACGCATCCACGGACGCAGACGCTCTATGGCAAGCCCATGTTCCTGTGTGCGTGTAAGCCATTCTACTACCAACATCAGCACCACCCCGACAATAAGCAACGGCGGCAGTTCCATAGTGAAAACGTCCCCACCATAGCGAGCAAACATGCCTACCCAATAATCCCAGGCCTGACCCAATGTGTCGGCTCGAAAGATAACCCACCCCATCGCAGCCAGACAGAACGTAAGCAGCATCTGCCCCAGTTCCTTCAGCGACGGCATACTTCGTCCCGCAGCCACAACATCGGTATACCTCCTATTCCGATCACCCAGTATCAGCGGTAGAAACAGCACAGCATGATAGAGCCCCCATGCGATAAACGTCCAATTGGCACCATGCCAAAAGCCACTAACAAGAAAGATGACAAAGGTATTACGAACCACTTTCCCGCGTGTGGTACGACTACCTCCCATAGGGATGTATATATAGTCACGGAACCACGTAGTCAGCGATATATGCCAACGCCGCCAGAATTCAGCCACATCGCGCGAGAAATACGGATTGTTGAAATTGCGCGTCAGCCGTATACCGAAAAGCTTGGCGGTGCCGATAGCCATATCCGAATAACCTGAGAAGTCGCAATATATCTGGATAGAAAAGAGCACAGCACACATCACAAGCGTACCGCCGCCCATCATACCGCTGTCAGCAAAGACTTTGTCAACATAAAGGGCGCAGTTGTCGGCTATCACCACTTTCTTGAACATTCCCCATAGTATCTGTCTCAAGCCATCGGCGGCTTCAGCATAGCTAAACGCGCGTTCCCTCTGGAATTGCGGCAGCAAACGGACGGCCCGCTCTATAGGACCCGCCACCAACTGAGGGAAGAAACTGATAAACGCAAAGAACGACACAATATCGTGCGTAGGCGCCAGCTTGCCCCTATAGACATCAATTGTGTAGCTGAGCGCCTGGAATGTGTAGAAGCTGATGCCCACAGGGAGGATGATGTTGCGCGTGGTCCAGCCGGCTTCCAAACCCAACAGCCCCAACAGCTGGGAGAAACTTTCCCCGAAGAAATTAAAGTATTTGAAGTAGCCCAATACCGCCAGATTCACGATGATATTACCCGCAGCAATCCAGCGGCGGCCGCGTTTATGGTGAACATGCTCCAGCAGCAATCCGCTACCATAACTGCACAATGTGGTAAAAGCTATCAGCAGGAGGAATCGCCAATCCCACCAGCCGTAAAACACATAACTCGCCACAACGACAAAGGCGTTCTGCCACCGCAACCGTTTAAACACAAACCAATACAGCGCGAACACCACCGGCAGGAAGAACAGGAATGCGAGCGAATTGAAGAGCATAGGATTCAAAGATTCAAAGAGGGGGATGCCTTCGAGAGCATCCCCCTCTTATTATGGATGGAGCCGTTGGTTAGAACAGGTTCTCCAGCACTTTATCGTCCACTAGGTTGGGGAGCGTCACCTTAAGGTCGGGATTGGCGGCCATAGCACGTTTGATGGCAAACATGGCGCCTTCGTTGCGTGCCCAGCTGCGACGGGCTATACCGTTGTTCACATCCCAATAGAGCATCATCTTCAGGCGACGGTCGCTGTCTTTGCTGCCATCCAGCATCATACCAAAGCCACCGTTGATCACCTCGCCCCAGCCGACGCCGCCACCGTTGTGGATACTTACCCAGGTAGCGCCACGGAAGGAGTCGCCAATCACATTCTGGATAGCCATATCGGCGGTGCGGTTCGAGCCATCGTAGATGTTGCTGGTCTCACGGAAAGGACTGTCTGTACCGCTGACATCATGGTGGTCGCGACCCAGGACAATCGGGGCCGAAATCTCGCCCTTGGCAATAGCTTCATTGAATGCGGCGGCAATCTTGGTACGACCCTCGCAATCGGCATAGAGGATGCGTGCCTGCGACCCCACGACGAGGTGATTCTCGCCGGCACCTTTAATCCAGGTGATGTTGTCATGCATCTGCTGCTGAATCTCTGCAGGAGCATCCTTGGCAATCTCGCCCAGCACCCGCATGGCAATCTCGTCGCTCTTGGCCAAATCCTCGGGTTTGCCGCTGGTGCACACCCACCGGAAAGGTCCGAAGCCGTAGTCGAAGCACATGGGTCCCATGATATCCTGCACATAGCTGGGATAGCGGAACTTGGTATTTTCGGCGTTCATCACATCGGCACCGGCACGACTGCTCTCCAACAGGAAAGCGTTGCCATAGTCGAAGAAATACATTCCCTTGGCGGTAATGCTGTTGATGGCGGCCACCTGGCGACGCAACGAAGCGTGGACGGCCTCCTTAAACTTCTCCGGCTGGTCGGCCATCATCTTCTTGCTGTCCTCAAAGCTGATACCAACAGGATAGTAGCCACCGGCGTATGGATTGTGACAGGAAGTCTGGTCGCTGCCCAAATCCACATGGATATTGTTTTTGGCGATATATTCCCAAAGATCCACCACGTTGCCCTGGTAGGCGAAACTGCGGGCCACTTTCTTGCTACGGACCTCCTCCACCTTGCGGAAGAGCTCGTCCAGATTCTCGTGAACCTCGTCCACCCATCCTTGCTCAAAGCGTTTCTGTGTGGCTGCGGGGTTTATCTCAGCCGTGATAGAGACCACGCCGGCAATGTTGCCCGCCTTGGGTTGGGCACCGCTCATACCGCCCAGACCTGCCGTGACGAAGAGCTTGCCAGCCACACCGCCGCCCAGTTTGCGGGCTGCGTTGAGCACCGTGATTGTGGTGCCGTGCACAATGCCTTGGGGGCCTATGTACATATAGGAACCGGCGGTCATCTGGCCGTATTGGGTCACACCCATAGCGTTGTAGCGCTCCCAATCATCGGGTTTGGAATAGTTGGGAATCATCATGCCGTTGGTCACCACCACGCGGGGAGCATCCTTGTGCGACGGGAAGAGACCCATCGGGTTGCCGCTGTACATCGCCAGCGTCTGCTCCTCGGTCATCTCCGACAGATATTTCATCACCAGCCGGTACTGGGCCCAGTTCTGAAACACAGCGCCGTTGCCGCCATAGGTAATCAGCTCGTGGGGATGCTGCGCCACCGCGGGGTCCAGATTGTTCTGAATCATGAGCATGATGGCGGCCGCCTGTTTGCATTTGGCGGGATAGGCATCGATAGGACGGGCATACATCGGGTACGTCGGACGCAGACGATACATATATATACGGCCGTACTTACGGAGTTCTTCCGCAAACTCGGGAGCCAGCATGGCGTGGTCCTTGGGGTCGAAATAGCGGAGAGCGTTGCGTATGGCCAGTTTCTTCTCTTCCGGCGTGAGGATGTCCTTGCGCTTGGGAGCATGATTGACGGTAGTGTCATACGGTTGTGGTTCGGGCAGCGGGGAAGGGATGCCCTGACGTAATTCTTGCTGAAATTCTTCGAGTGTCATATAATGATAGATTTTAGTTTCTTTTCTTTTTTCCGATTGATTCTTTAGCAGTTATCAAACACTTATCTATTGTGGTACGCCTATCCTTCCTTTGTTTTGGAGATTACAAAAATACAATTTTTCCCACAATGGCTGTCATCAAATTTGTTTCGCCGATGGTTCCGGCTCGCTTTGTGGCCGATAAACATAGCATCCCGCTTCCGACGGATGGTCGTAGATAAGCACATCTTTCTTCTCCTTGCGCAGAATCCACACCACAAGTATATCGCCGCAGGCGCCCACCGTGAGGAAGATACCGAACACCAACCACGCAAATGAGCCATTCAGAAATGCCACCACACAAGGCACCACGCCCAACACCACCAAGGGTGCCAGCGCCCCTGCAACATAGGGGCTCTTGCGCATCGGACGGCTGCAATGGCAATAGGGGGCGAGGTAACGCCACATGACACCAAAACTGATGTCCCGCCAGCTCATACGGCCCGCAAGCATCCACGCCAGCCCATGAATCAACTCATGCACCACAATGCCCGCAACAAGTGCCACCACAAGCCACATCGTCTCCGCATGCGCCAAATCAATCCCACCATGCAACCATACAAACGGCACGCCCAACAGCAGCGCCAGCACCACCATTATGATAAGACCAAACACATTGGCTCCTATCATATTGATTACCTTTTTCTCGGGTTCGTAACCCTCCATGCGGGGCAGCTCTTCGTTCATTGGGACGCCGTTTTGTGTGAGGATAAAAGCTTATAGGTTCAACTGCAATCCCACCTCCAGACGCGGCAAATTCATGTAGAAATTACCCGGCGACAACTCTTGTGTCTGTATCTGGGTGTCGCCGATGCCGGTCAGACGGTAACGGGCGTAGAAGCCGAAGAAGTCGTACGTCAGGCGCGTCAGCACGCCGTAGTTCCAGGGGGCGGCATCGTTGAACTGGGGTGCCTTGTACTCACGCACCTCGCCGTCCACATAGCCCAGGTTCTTGTCCGTATACTGCGTGCGGTATCTGTACCAGCCGTAACTTCCATAGACGCCGAGATCCCAATGCAGCCCCTTCTTGAAGAGCCCGCCAGCGGTGATGCGGATGCGCTGGAACAGCTCTGCATCCACCTCACCGAAGGTGAGCCGCTTGTTGCCGAACACAGAGTCGGCGGCCGTATAGGTGTCCAGCATCTTGTCGAGGTCGTTCTTCTCCTTGGGGTCAAAGTGGTATCTGGTCGTGGCGTAGCCAAAGCCGAAGCCCAAGGCATACCATTTCTTCAACGGTTTTGCCCAACGGATGTCGAAATGGAACGCCGGCGACCACGGCTGCAGATCGTGCTCTTCGCCCTGAGTCTTGACCATATCGCCCAGCAAGAAGGCGTAATCCTGCTGCCAGGCCTTCTCGTCCACCTTGTTGTCCTCCGGTGTGCGGCTCAGCCGCTCGTCGTATGAATAGTTCAGGTAGCCACCGCTGTCGATGACCGAATATCCGAAGGGTCTCACGTTGCCCGAATCCATCAGCGCCCTGTTGTCCTCCGCACTCAGGCGCAGCGAGTCGGTGTAGCCCTCGTAGCTCACCGTGAGCAGCTTCTTGTAGAGCCCCGATTTGGCCACGGCGATGGCCAGCGAGGGGTCGAAACTGGCAAACTCCACATCCACATAGCGCTCTATCTCGCCCGACAGCGTGGTGGCCTTCATAAACACGTTGGCACGCTTGCCGTCGATACCGCTGTTGTACATCATGTTGGTCGCCTCTTCTATACGCGACGACAAGGTGGTGCTTTCCGGCTGGCCCTTGCTCTTGCTCTCGCCTTCATATTTCACAGTTGCGTTGGCAGGTGTCTGCCGCACAACGCCTGTGGGCACCACCGCGATATAGGTGCCGCGGTCCTCAAAACGGAACGTCGGCTTGACCGGCTCACGCTTGCCCACGAAATAGGAGGCCTGCGGCACTCCGTAGCCAAACGCATAGTCGAAATACGGGTAGAGGTCGCCCGAATGCTCTATCTCGGCCTTCATCTGCATCGCCGTAAGCTGGCGGTGGGTCTGCCACGCACAGGCGGCAAAACCGGCCGTCAACGGGCAGGAGAACGACGTTCCTGAAGCCATCGTGGAAGCCGTGTCGTTGCCCGGCTTGGCCACGACGGCATGACCGAAGGCGCAGACGTTGGGTTTCAGCCGACCGTCGGCCGAAGGACCGTATGAGCTGAAGCTGATATGGCGGTAGGCCTTGAGATTGTTCACGATGCCGCCCACGCAGATAGCGCTGTCGGCATCCGACGGGGTGACGATGGTCTTCCACTTGTCATCGTCGCCCTCGTTGCCTGCCGAGCACAGCACCAGCATACCCTTGCGGGCGGCCATATTGGCAGCATGGGCCACATAGCTGAGGCCGTCCATCTCGTAGGTATAGTGTCGCTCGGTGCCGTAGCCCAGCGAGCTGCTGATAATGTCGGCGCCGTTCTTGTCGGCCCATTCCACCGCTTGCATCCACCACACCTCCTCCTTGAAGGGCTCCGTGTTGATTTCCGTACGGGCTAGCAGAAATTCGGCGCCCGTGGCCAAACCCAGCTGACGGCCGTTGAGGATGCCCGCGATGCAGCTCAGCACCATAGTGCCGTGAGTGCTCCAGCCGTACACATCCTCCTTGCGGTTGCAGAAGTTCCAGGTCTTCAATATCTGGCCGTTGTCACGCAGGTGCTTGAAAGCCGCATGGGTGTTCACATGGGGGAACCCGCCGTCAAACACGGCGATGCGGATGCCCTTGCCGTCGATGCCCGCCTGGCGGAACATCTCGCCTTGCATACGCACCAGCTGCTCGGTCAGCAACGGCTTCTGCGCCGATGCTGGCTGGTCGTCGGCAGCAACATCGTCCTCGCGCACAGCGCCGGCCATCTGCATATCGCCGCCTATCCGGCGCACCTCCTTCACGAAGGGCAGACGCTCAATCCGAGCCACCTGCTCAGGGGTGGCCGTCACCGCTATGGCGTTGAACCAACGCGACTGCCCCACCGTCTCTGTCGCCAGAGCACCGACCTGACCGACATAGCCGCTGTTGAGCGGGTAGTTGCTCACATCATAGAGGTCGGCACCGCACTGCTGGTAACGGGCAATGGCCTTGGCGTCGAAATACGCATAAGGGTCGAACGTGGTGCCCTGCTTGTCGCTCAGCATCACCCAATAACACGACTGCGCCTGGACACCTGTGGCAAGCCCCAGCGCTACAACCAAAAAAAGGAATAGTTTTTTCATCACGGATTACTATTTATTGCAAATGATATTCCATCCACCGACAGCCCTAACCGATTTTCGCACACCCTCATTCCGTTTCCCGACCTCCAACCGCGCCGCTGGCTGCCGTCTGCAAAAATACACATAATATCTGACATACGGGACACAAAAAAGCATGTTCCCCGAAATATTTTTCGCCGCAGCCGTTCCGTTGGCAGTATCTCACACAGAGTTATTTCACATAGATATCACAGATAACACAGATTAAATGTCCCGCAGAAAATGCAGAAAGCGCAGAAACACCTATCTGCCATTTCTGCGATTTCAGCGGGACATATCCGCCGCAGGCGAAAATCCGTGCAATCCGTGTAATCTGTGTGCCACAAGAAAGACATCAGTGTGCCACCAGAGAGTCATGTCATACGGCCATTAGTTCCTCTCCAAGCTTGTGCAAGGCATTAATTATCTCCAAACGCCGATGTTCGCTGGGCGTTTTGATGCCGTAAATGTATTTTGACAGCAGGCTCTTGTTGATACCCATCTGGCGCGCCACCTCCGACACATTCAGTTGAGGGAATCGATGAAATATCCGTGCTATCTCGTTGTCATCGTTTGGCTCTTTCTGTTCAAGGAAACTGGAGACGTGAATGTCCTCGTCAATCTGTGGCCAACGGATGGCATCGCCCTGCGGGTCAATTTCGTAATTCTCCCGTTGTTCTTCTGTAGCCTCCATCAGCAACGGAAAAGCCTCCAACGGGCGGGTAAATACATTACCAGCGACGTCGCGCATAAATATGCGTCCTCCGTCGAACCAGATGTCCTTGATCAGTGTGTTATTCTCCATGATATTCCTCCCATGCTTTGATAAATTCATTCTGATACATGCGGGTAATCTCCAATGCTCGTTTGATGTCGTGTGGTTTGATACCGTTGTTTTCCACCAGAACCACATCGGGGTTTATTGCAATCTTCGCCTTGCCGTCAGCGTTTTGAATATGCACATGCATAGGCAGATGTTCTTCCGAATAGAAGAAGAAACGCAGTCCAAAAAGAGTTAGAATTGTAGGCATGGTATCAGTTGTTTTGTTTTGCAAAGATAGGAATAAAATTTTATCCCCACAAATATTTTTTTGTGGAACAAGAAAAATGTTGTACTTTTGCAGCGTCGTTTCGTCCGCCGAAGCCGTCATGACGGGACAGCGGGAGGAGCGACAGGACATATTAAAGAGACGTGTAACAGCGTTTATCTGCGGCGTGTTTGAATCTCGCAAATTCATAAGGTTACCGCAATAACGCAATGTTCCTCGTCCACTGGTTTTGGCATACATATATGTATTCCAATATGCGTGGGCTTCGGCATTGCTTATTCTGTAACCAACGGCAATGCGAGAGCCAAAACACGCGGGATAAGCAAAGTGGCAGATTCCCGCGCTTCTTTTTTGTGTCTGTTGGATTGAGTATAAACATAAAAACAATAGACATAATGAAAAAGAAAGTATTCCTTTTGGCCGTCCTGCTAGCGGCACTGATGCTTCCTAAAAGCATGAAAGCATACCAATTTAGCTACCCCTATCAAGGTCAGATGCTATATTACAACATCGTGAACGGACAGGCACAGGTGACGAATCAGAATGAATCAAGTCCGTTCTATTCAACTTATCCCACAGGAGACCTCACCATTCCCAACAGCGTAACCTATAATGGTGTCACCTACTCGGTGACCAGCATCGGCGACTACGCCTTCTATGGTTGCAGCAGCCTGACCTCCGTCACCATTCCAAACTCAGTGACCACCATAGGCACCTATGCCTTTAAAGGTGACAGCAGTCTGATCTCCGTCACCATCTCCAACTCGGTGACCAGCATCAGTACCGGCACCTTCCGAGGTTGCAGCAGCCTGACCGCCATCACCATCCCCAATTCGGTGACAAGCATTGGCGCTGAAGCATTCTATGGTTGCAGTAGCCTGACCGCCATCACCATCCCCAATTCGGTAACAAGCATTGGCGCTGAAGCATTCTATGGTTGCAGCAGCCTGACCTTCGTAGCCATTGGCAACTCGGTGACCAACATCAACAACTCTGCATTCAATTATTGCAGCAGATTGACCTCCATGTCAGTTGCAGCGGATAACAGCAGTTTGGACAGCAGGAACAATTGCAACGCCATAATAGAGACTGCTAGCAACACACTCATTGCAGGATGCCGAAACACAGTTATTCCCAACTCGGTGACTAGCATCGGAAACGGTGCTTTCTGTGGTTGTTCTGGGCTGACATCTTTCACAATTCCCAACTCGGTGACTAGAATCGGAGATGAGACATTCCGTAGTTGCAGTGGGCTGACCTCCATTATCATCGGTAACTCAGTAAACAGCATCGGACAACGCGCCTTCCGTGATTGCAGCAGTTTGACCTCCGTCACCATTCCTTACTCGGTGACCAGCATCGGCAATGAAGCCTTCTATGGTTGCAGTGGCATGACCTCCGTCACCATTGGCAGCTCGGTGTCCATCATCGGTAACAGAGCCTTCTTTAATTGCAGCGGCTTGACGGGCTCACTCGCCATTCCCAACTCGGTGACCAGAATCGGTAAAGGTGCCTTCTATAATTGTAGCGGCTTGACGGGCCCACTCACCATTTCCAACTCGCTGACCTCTATTAGCGATAGTACCTTTTGTAATTGCAGCGGCATGACCTCCGTCACCATCCCCAACTCGGTGACCAGCATCGGCTACAACGCCTTCTGCAATTGCATAAGCCTGCCTTCTGTTGCCATTCCCAACTCAGTGACCTCCATCGGTTACAGAGCATTCTACAATGTTCGGCACATCGAATATCGGGGAAGTTTCAATGGTAATACTCCCCCATGGGGTGCCAGGCATCGGAACAACTACACATCCGGTGATTTTATCTTCTCTGATCGGCAAGAAACCAATCTTATATCATACAGAGGCACTGGTGGAGCGGTGACGATCCCAACGACTGTAGTTTCGATTGACATCTATGCATTTTATGGTTGTATTGGCCTGACCTCCGTCACCATCCCCAACTCGGTAACCACCATCAGCAGCTTCGCCTTCTTTGGTTGCAGTGGTCTGACTTCCATTACTATCCCCAACTCAGTGACCCGCATCGACACCAGTGCCTTCTCTGGTTGCAGCGGTCTGACTTCCGTTACCATTCCCAACACAGTGACTACTATCGGCAACTCCGCCTTTGAATGCGACAGCAGTCTGACCTCCATCTCCATCCCCAACTCGGTGACCAGCATCAGCAACTATGCCTTCCGTAATTGCAGTGGTCTAACCTCCGTCACCATCTCCAACTCGGTGACCAGCATCGGCAGTGAATCCTTCAATGGTTGTAGTGGTTTGTCCTCCGTCACCATTCCCAACTCGGTAGCCACCATCCGCGACAAGGCCTTCTATGATTGCAGCGGTTTGGCGGAGATACATTCACAGGCGTATGTCGTACCGACTTTGGGGAGCGGCGCATTCGGTGGGGTGTCTAGCACCATTCCTGTGTATGTTCCTTGCGGTCGTCAGGTGATTTACAACTCGAGTTGGAACTATTTCTCCAACTTCGTTGAGACACCTGAATTTACAATCACTGTGCAGAGCGCTGACACCACAATGGGCACCGTTTCTGTAACTACACAACCTACATGTGCTGATTACAGCACAATAATCAACGCCACTGCATACAGCGGCTACCGATTTAGCCATTGGAGTGATGGAGCCACAAATAATCCACGTACCATATATCTAACGCAAGATACATCTATTACAGCATATTATTCTTTGTTATGTTCTTCGTCGTCGAGCAGTGATACAGTCACTGTTTGTGACAGCTATACATGGAACGGTACAACCTACCGAGGAGCATCGGATAGCGGCACTAAAATCTATAGTACGAGGACCAGTCAAGGATGTGACAGCGTGGCGTACTTGTATCTGACGATTCGAGAAGGGTTTGTCCTCGACGTGCAAAGTATTGATACGACAATGGGCACAGTCGCCATAACGACTCGCCCCACGTGCGCTGATCCTGCTGCTACAATTACAGCCACTGCCAATGGTGGCTACCGTTTCGTTCGATGGAGTGACGGGGATACCGAAAATCCACGTTCTTTTAATATGACGCAAGACACATCAGTTACAGCGTACTTCGGAATAGAAGTACTAATTCATGATACAGCGTATATCTACATCCATGACACCACCAACAATTATATTCACGACACAACATACATCAACGTACCCGTACATGACACTACAATTGTTACCGACACGGTAACCTTGACAAATACGATATATGATACCACCTACGTCAATGTGCCGTATGTTGTGCATGACACAACTATTGTGACTGATACGGTTACCTTGACAAACACAGTATATGACACTACCTACGTCAATGTGCCGTATGCTGTGCATGACACTACCATTGTGACCGACACTGTGACACTGACGAATACGGTTTATGACACTGCCTATATCAACGTGCCGTATGCGGTACACGATACCTCATACATCACACTGATGGACACAGTGACGCTGACACAGTATGTGCCCGTACACGACACTACCACATTAACCGACACACTGCTGGTGGCGACACACGACACAATTTACCTGCCTATATATACAGGTACGCACGACACAATTTACCTGCCTATGTACGTCCACGATACCACATATATTACTCTTATGGTGCATGACACCACCACCATGACCGACACATTGCGGCTGGTGACTCGTGACACGATATATCTGCCTGTGTATGTCCACGACACGACGATGCTGCACGACACAACGCTGTTGCACGACACAACGTATGTGAACCGCTATGTGAGCGACACTGTCTTCCGTTGGCGTACAGACACTGTTTTTGTGAATCGTTATATACATGACACCACGTATGTGAACCGCTATCACTATGACACTATCTACTTGACCCGTAACTATCACGACACCACCTATGTGACCCGCTACATACATGATACCACCTTTATCAACAACTATGTGCACGACACGACATATCTAACTCGTTACGACACTATAACCATCACGATACATGACACTGTGCCTGTGGGACAGCTGAACTACTATCGCCTGAGTGTGCGGTCGGGCAACGACCAGATGGGTGTGGGCGCTGGCAGCGGTTATTTCCCCGTCAACACCACAGTGGAGATTGCCGCTGTGCCGCAGTATGGCTTCACCTTCCTGCGATGGCTGGATGGCAACACGGAAAATCCAAGAAGGGTGGTGGTGGAAAGCCGTGACGCGATATATACTGCCCTGTTTGCTGTCACCAACACACCTGAGGGCATTGACGGCAATGAGGATGCCTGGGGCTATGATGTGGCCACGTCGCGCGACATCATCACCGTGCGCGGTGCCGAGGGACACAATATCAAGGTCTATGACATGAGCGGCCGGGTGCTGGCATCGCAACGCGATGCTGCCGAGGTGCAGAGTTTCCGCGTCCCCGCCACAGGCACCTACCTGGTGCAGGTGGATGGCCTGCCAGCCAAGAAGGTGGTCGTAATCAAATAACATCCAAATACATAAATCCTCGGAACTCATGCCTGTGACGACACCCCGTCACGGGCATGATGCTTTTTACATACAAGGAAGACCATAGGAAGAGCGAAGGAGGACCGAAGGAAGAGCGAAGGAAGACCGAAGGAAGAGCGAAGGAAGAGCAGGCCATTTTCATCGCTTCAGGCATGCTCTACCCAAGGTGTAGGCAAGGAGATGCCATACTGATGCCATAGTGATGCCATACTCCCGAGCTTGGGTACACCATGGCTACACATTGGTTACTACGTGGTTAGGACTTGGCTAATAGGGGCACGACAATCTGATGCAATGCCAAATGACACTGAATCAGTACCGAAGAAAGAGACAAGAAGAGAAGGATAAGAGGAGGATAAGAGTTACATGAGAATTAGACCAGAGGTATGGCCAGAAGTGACGGTGTATGCCATTCCCCACATTCTATTGCTGTGCCACACCTTTTGTCGTAGAGGTTGAGACACTGATTTCAGCCACTATACAACATCCACGCGGTGATTACTCCAACACCGCGTGGAGTATCTCGTGCGACTTGAAATTCCTGAAGTCAGTCAGATGTGTCTGATAGTAGAGCAGCAGCGTATTGATGAGGTGGGTACGCACCGCGAGGGGCATCATCGGCGGAGTGTTCCCCTGGTTGAGGGCTTCCAGATAGCGGTGGAGACGCTCGCTGGTGTCGCCGTCGAGGAAATAGTCGGCATTGGGGTCGGTGAGCAACGTGCGACCCGACGGTGAGGCCATATAGCGGCCCTCCTTGAGGTTGAAACAGGGCTCGTGACGACTGTAGTTGTCCATCGGCTCGATGCCGAGATAGTGGGAAACCTTGAGCAGATAGCACACCGGCAGCGACCCTGGGACGCGCGACACGCTGTCCATCGAGCGCAGCGTATCGGCCACATAGTCGAACAGCGGCTGATTGGGTTCCTCTTCACGCAAGGTCTTACAGAGTATCTCGCCCATGAAGAACACCACAGAGGCGCTGACGCTGTTGGTAGACAGGGTCCTGAACGATTCGGCGGGACGCATCTCTTTGACGTAATTGATGGTGGCGTGAGGGTTGTTATATACCACCATATCCAGATAGGAGAGCGGCTGCAGAAGGTTCTGTTTGACGCGACTACGACCCCCGCGCACCCCTTTGACAATATAGGATTTGACCCCCAGCTGGCGAGTGAACACTTTGGCGATGACGCTCGTTTCGGAGTAGTTGGTGGTGTGGAGCACGAGGCCGTGGGTGGACAAGAGACGCATAGTGGTTTCTACCTTATTACGAGCACCTTGGCGACGGAACGCATCTTCCCGTTTTTGTCGGAAGCAAAGACGAAATAGGTGCCGCTGGCCACAGGGCGTCCGCTGTTGGTGCGCCTGTTCCAGATCGCCTGCCCTCCTTTGGCTGTGGTGCTGAACACCACATGACCGGCTACATCGGTGATATGGACAAGGGCGTTGCGGCTGAAACCCTTGATGGCTATCGGCCCATCGTAATCGGGGCGCACCGGATTGGGGAACACATGGACATCGTCGTCGGGATAGGCGTCGGCGTATGTAGCTGTGCCTCTGTACGACTGCAGACCTTTATCGGTGCCGATAAACACCTCGCCGCTTTCCGGCTGCACAGCGACAGCGATGATTTTATCGGAGAAGAGCGGGCTGTTGGCCGCTGTGAAATGGATCAGCTCATCCTGACCGGTGGGCGAGATAAGGTACAAGCCCCCCGAAGCGGTGCCCACCCATTTGCGGTTGGCGCCGTCGACGGCGATGCAGGTGACGCTCTCGTAGGCCATCAGATACTCTGCAAACTGGTCGTTGGAGATGGTGATGTTCATCGCCGTTACGGGCGATTTCTCGCCGCTGCCACCGTTGCCAAAGGCGTTGCTGCAGTTGCCCAGCAGCTTGAGTCCTTTGTTGGTGCCTATCCAGAGGTCGCCATCATGATCCTGCACGAGGCAGGTGACCGTCGAGGTCTCCAGTTTGCTGCCGTTGTTGGGGTCGACGTAAGCCATACGGTTCTCCCCATCATGCACGTAGATGCGGTTGGCGCGACCAAAGAACCATTTGTAGCCGCGCACGCTGTCGCAAATCAGCTTGTCCACCTCCGAGCGTCCCGAAGCGGTGCCCACCATAGAGGCGATATTGAAAGAGGTCCAGGTGCCGTCCTTGCCCAGTTTCACCAGAGCTTCATCCACCAGCGCGTTGAGCATCCACGCGTTGCCTTTGCTGTCGTAGGCCACCGCCCCTGTGAGCAGCGACGAATAGTTGCCGCTGGTGAACGGATGCAGCACACCCGCCGTCGAATTGTTGTCGTAGAGAGCCACCGGCTTGTTGTCGGTGATGTCCACTATACCGCAGCCCCATGCGGCTGCGAGCATCTGCTTCTTGTTTTTGGGGTTGACGGCGACATCCAGCACATCCGAGAAGGCGATACCGGACGACTGATCCAGCTGCTGCCACTGTTCCTTTTGGAAAGTGTATATGTTGCCTCCCAGATAGGCCTTCTCGTAGGTGGCCAACCTGCCACCCGGACACACCATCATACGGTCTTTATACGGCACCAAGCGGTAAACGTTGTCGCTCACAGGGCTGGTAGGTGTCAAGCTGTGGAGCAGCGCCCCCGAAGGGCTTACGGCCACCAGACCGGCCCAATTGTGCGCAATCCAGAGGGTGCCGTCGGTCGCACATACCGCATCGTTCGCCTGCATCTCCAGCCATTCGACATCGCCGACGGTCAGCATCGGTGCGTATGCGCTGTTGTATACCGTTACCGAATCACGGTAGGAGACCACCACACGGCTGTTGGCGCTCCGCAGCGAACGGATAGCTCCCGACAACCAGGGGAGCGTGCTCTGCTCCACAGGCGTCCCGTTGTGCAGGGAGAACTTGAATATGCAGCGGCTCCCGTCGCCGTAGTAATCGGCCGACACCAGCAGCGTGGTGCCGTTGAGCTCGATTTGGTCGACAGCCACTCCCCGCAGCAGCGACGAGGTATCGGCGGCCCAGTTGGACGCGATGTTGAGAAAGCGGCTGCTGCGCTGCGCCGTGCGGAGTCCTGTGGCGGTAGCGGCGATGATGACGCTGTCGGTGAACGCAATATCGTTGACGGCAAGATAAGCTCCTCCGGTGCCGATATAGTAGGTCTCCGCTATCTCGCGACGTTCCAAATCGACGACGACGATGCCGAAGGTGCACGCCAGATAGGCCTTATGGTTCTGGAAGCGGATATTCCGGATGCCTTTGTCGCCGCTGATGGAGCTGCGTTTGATGTCGGATATGTTGTACACCTTGTCGTCGTATACCACATCGACGTTGGCGTTGTTGTAGGCAACCACCAGATAGCGCGAAACGGGGTCGTAAGCAACCGTGCTGATGCCCACATCGCTCAATCCGTCCACCTTGCTCATGCGCGACAGCGTCTGCTCCTGCCGGTCGTAATGGAAGAGCCCCTTGTCGGCGGCACCGTAGACACGCTTGTCCGCAAGACACACCTTGTGGAGCGACCCATAGGCCAGATGGTCGCGCCACTGGCCTATAGCCACCTGCGACAATGCGGCCAGCGACCACCCCAGAAACGTGAGCAAAAAGACGGAATATTTGACGAACGACCGCATATCACCTATCCGTTACTGTTTCTTCCGCAGAAAGATATACTGGTACACTATGGCCAGCACCCCCGTGACCACCGTGCTGCACACGGTAGACATCAGGACGCGCCAGAGGTCGCGGAAATCGAAAAACTCCAGCAGGAAGAAAGCGAAATTGTAGATGAACAGCAGCAGCAGCAGATAGAACAGGAACTGCTGGAAAGGTACCGTATAGAAGCAGGGAGTACTCACCGAGGCCGCCTCTCCACGGGTCAGGATGCGGTCGGCAAAGAGGATGCGGCAGAAAGCCACCAGCGTGCATGCCGCCGCGTGGAACCCAAGCATATTCGAGAATATGTCCATACAGAGTCCCGTAGCAAACGCCAGCAGGAGGAGCACCATTTTGGGCATGTTGCCGGGAAGCATGAGGACGAAAAGCACAAAGAGGTACGGACTGACATAACTTCCCAGATAGACGTTGTCGAGCACGAGAATCTGCAGCAACAACAGGAATACGAAGCGGAATATATTTCTTATTACGAGATTGTTCATGGGAGTTTCCTATTTACTTTGTGGGTCTTGATGGGTGGCCTGCATCAGGGCATCCTGTTCCGCTTTGAAGTGATTGTCGACAACATACACGTGTGCCAGATTGACAAAGTCGGTCGCGAGACGCACCTTGATACGGTAGAATCCGCTGCCCTCTTCGGAGGATGCATCCTCGATATATCCCACCGGGATGTTCTTGGGGAAGTCGTTGGCGAAGCCGCTGGTCACGATGGTGTCGCCCTTGTAGAGCTTATAGGTGGTCGGGATGTCCACCACGGTGCCGTATCGGTAATCCTTACCGTCCCAGACGAGCGTTCCTATCAGGTCGGAACGACTGACTTTTACGCTGTTTCGGCTGTCGGGGTGCAGCACCGGCATAACTGTGGCGAAGTTGGCTGTCGTGTTGAGCACCACGCCGACAATACCCTGTGGAGAGATGACCGCCATATCGGTTTTCACCCCATGGTTGCGCCCCTTGTTAATCATCAGGTAGTTCTTGTCGTGCGTCCACGAGCTCTTGATTACCTGCGCCTCTGTGTAGGTATAGTGGCGCTTGTAGGTGGTGTCGCCCACGGTGAACACGCTGTCGGTATAGGAGATATAGGACGATGCCAGCTGTCGGCGCAACTCGGCGTTTTCGGCCGCCAGATGGTCGTTCTCGGCCTTCAGCCCGAAATAGTCCGACACCGACGATACACCCTGATAGCACGTTCCTGCGACGCTGTTGCCCCACGACACCAATTTTGAGTTCTGGTAGTAGCTGTTCCGCGCCACCAGGATGATGGCCACCACTTCCAGAAGGAAGAAGAGGAACACATAATTGAACCGTTTGATGAAGTCAAATAATGGGCGCATGGGTCGTATTAATGGGTGTTGGTGGGCAATGGGGTATCGTTGGACATAGGGCTATTTCTCCAGGAAAGCAAGGACGCGCTCACGGGTGGCTTCCACAGCCACCTGCAGGTCGTCGTTGACAATGGTGCAATCGAAACATTTCGACTCGCCCAGCTCCTGTGCCGAACGGGCCAGCCGTTTGCGGATGGACTCCTCGCTGTCGGTACCGCGGCTGCGCAGACGCTGCTCCAGCACCTCGATGCTGGGAGGCATCACGAAGATGGACAGCGCCCTGTCGCCGAAATAGCGCTTGATGTTCTTTCCGCCATTGACATCGACATCGAAGATGATGACGTGCCCCTTGTCCCAGATGCGGTCTATCTCGCTCTTGAGCGTACCGTAGCGGAGCCCCTGGTAGACCTCTTCCCACTCCAGAAACTCTCCGGCATCGACACGACGCTGGAACTCCTCCTGCGTCAGGAAGTAATAGTCCACTCCGTCGCGCTCTCCTTCGCGGGGGCTGCGGCTGGTGGCGGAGATGGAGAACTCGAAACAATCGTAGTATTGCAACAACTGTTTGATGATGGTGGTTTTGCCACATCCCGACGGAGCGGAGAAGAGTATGACTTTGCGGTTGTCCATAGGGGTTAAAACTTACGGTTCAGTATGTTGTAGAAATTCTTGACAGCCACCGAATCCTCGTCCCATTCGTATTGGCTCGACGTATTGGCGACAATCTCCAGGGCCTCTTCGCGAGTGGGGGTAACGTTCAACGTCATGATGAAGTCGTTGTACGCCTTCATGTTGTTGTGAAACAATTCGCTCATGAAGCTGAACTTGTCGTTGATGTTGATGACGGTGCGCAAGTCGTCCACCTTGTGCTTGCGCGGCTGCACAAAGTCGTCCTCCACCGTGGTCGGCGCGGTGAAGGTGTCGCCCAACATGCGCTGTGCCGCTACGGGCGTATGGGTGGTGTTGGTTTGCTTGAGTATGTCCATCAGCGAGGGCTGCGCTGACGCAGGGCTGGCGGGAGCCGGCTGGGGCTCGGGTATGGGCTCGGGAGCGGGTGCCGGTTCGGGCTCGGGCTCGGGAGTCGGTTGGACAGCTGCGGGTTCCGGCTGCGGCTGGGGCTCAACGGCAGGGGCTGCCTGCGGTGTCGGCTGATGCAGCGGCGTGGGTTCCGGTGCGGGCTTCTGCTCGGCCAGACGCTCCGAGAGGGTCTGCTGCGGCTGCACCGTATCGGCGAACGAAGGGGCTGCCTGCTGGCTCTGCAGCTTCTCCCAGATGGTGGCGGGTGCTGCGGGCTCGTCGGCAAAGAGGGTGTCGTTGGGCATATCGGACACCTGCTCCACCGTGGGCATCGCCGGGCTGGGGGTAGCCATCTCGCTCTGATCCTCGGCAAACAGCGTCGGCTCTTCTGCCGGCTCCGCTGGGACGGGCGCGGGCTCGACAACAGGGGCCGCTTCCACTACCGGCTGTGGTTCCGGTTCAGGCTCGGGGACTGGCTCAGGCATCGGTTCCGGTTCGGGCTCAAGGACCACAGATGTCTCCTCAGGGGCTGACGGCGTCTCCTCCTGGACGGGGAGTATCGGGGCCACGGGAACCACGACTTCCTCCTTGAGCGGCTCTGCGGCGGGCTCCTGGGGCGCTGCGGGCTCCGGAGCAGCTGCGGCAACGGGGACGTTGAGTTGCAACACGGCCTCGTACAGGCGACGCAACTCCTCCAATGCCATATCAATCTCTATCTGCGGCACAGGATTGCCACCCTTATCCAACCGGTGTATAGCGGCTGCACATTTCTCCAATCGTTCGTTCAAACTCATAATAGCAGATTACTTATTCGTTTCTGTTTATAATTGACCATTCCGCAGTCGGGCAAAATTCGACTTACGAAGCTGATTCTAAACTTAATAATAACACTTACCGCGCCAATAATGCAAGGGTAAAATTACACCAATAATCACTATCGCCACACGAAAAACAGAGAAAGTTTTCCTCAATGGCGGTTGATAACTACGGAACTTTCCCCAGCCCTACCCCAAGCGCCTCGCCCGCAGGCGACTCCGAGCGAAACAAACTCACGCGAACCTTGGGAAAAGAAACGCCGAAGCAAGTCCGATGTGACTCCGATGTAAGTCCGATATAAAGCCCCCGACCCCTAAAGGGGCAGCCCCCCTCCGGGAGAATGTGAAACGTGAAATGTGAAATGCAAACGTTCCGCTTTACGCGCGTTATATATAATAATGTATAATTTAATAAAAAGAAAATTCTTAGGGGTTCGCTTACATTCGCATTTCACGTTCTACATTCTCCCCCAGCAGTCCCTCACAAGGTGTTGGATCTGTCTTTTTAGCGGGGGGAGCGCTGTGTTTCAGCCAATAATATTGCTATAAATCAGCTATTAAGATAAAAATCAAAATAAATCAGAGTGGGTACCCGTTCCTGTAAAAAGAAGGGTAAGCTCGGTATCGTTCTGTTCCCATACTAAAAGCCAGTCACCCTTAATATGGCATTCCCAACTGCCAGCATAGTTTCCCGACAACTTGTGTGGACGATAATCCTGTGGCAGCGTTCCGTCGGCCTCCAACAAGCGGATAGCTTTTTTCAAAAGTTCCATATCATATCCGCGTTTACGACAACGTTCAGTGTCGCGACGGAAAGTTTTGGTCATTCGGATAACGTACATGCTTAAATGCCTAATGATTTAAACATCTCGTTCGATGATGCAAATGTTTCAACGCGTCCGGCTTGGATGTCCTCTTGGGAGAGGTCATAACTGCCTTTCTGTGCTGGATGCTCAACGATGGTGAACACATCCAGCGAGCGGATGAATTCAATCACACTCTTTGCAAGTTTGCTACGCCCATCATACGATAAGGTCATTGTTGCCATGATTTCTTTACTTTGTGTGTAATAACTGCATCTTTAACGATAAAACGTCGATAATATTGTGCGTTATTTTACTCCTTAAAAGTTATTTATTGTTGCTTGTATGTTTTTTTGTAACTTTGCACCATGAAAGCAGCATTACTTTTTAAGCAATATGTATGGTTGGTTGACACAATACGACGCTCGCGAAACTACTGAAGGGCACTAAAAGACTCTTGAAAGAAGGAAATGAAACGGTTACAAATTGTAACCGCTTGAAACTCTCCGCTGCCGACAATGGACGATACAAACAAAAATACCATTATTGCCAATAAAGCAAACGAGTAAAACAAAAACATTATGGCACAGCTATATACAATAAAATGCCCCGAATGCGGGGAGGTCTTCAAGGTTGAAAAAGGTGTCCTCATGAGTTGGAATTTCACCAAACCCATTCCGGAAGATCTGCTCGAAGAAACACCCTTCGAGTGCCCCACTTGCAAACACAAAATGTGCGTCCTTGATGACGGTTTCAATGAAAATGTGGTGGAAGTGATGTGTGTTGATTAATATAAAAGTCCCCTGCCCTAACAGGGCGAAATCATCCCTATTGGGGGACAATGGCTTAACATCGAGTTAGGCATATATTCCTATCTTTATTTTCCGGCGTCGTAAAACGGTTGTATCTTTGCAGCAGAAAACGGAACGCGACCGTGGGGGTGCAACCTTTCGCAAGTGCCTAACTTCCAAAGTGCCGCCCGCCCTGTTTCGCATTCCGCACGACCCACAAACAACAAAAAACATTTCAAAAAAAAATCGTACCTTTGACAATCGTTCATTCTTACAGGATTATAACAAACAAATTAAACATCAATATTTTATACACATGAAGAGAGTTAAACTTATTGTCAGTTTTATCGCCGTCCTGCTTGTGACCGGCGCTTGCTTTGCACAAAAGAAGTACAGCTACAAGACCTACCCCAACGACCCGATGCAGGTGAGGGAATACACCCTGGACAACGGGTTGAAAGTATTCATGAGTGTGTACAAGGACGCTCCCAAGGTGCAGACCTACATCGCGGTGCGTGCCGGCTCGAAGAACGACCCTCACGAGACCACCGGTCTGGCTCACTATCTGGAGCACATGATGTTCAAGGGCACCCAACGCCTCGGTACGCTGAATTGGGAGAAGGAACAGGTGCTTATCCAGAAGATTGAGGACCTCTTCGAGGCCTACCGCATGTTCGACGACCAGCAGACCCGCAGCGCCATATACCACAAAATCGACAGTCTATCGTACGAGGCCTCCAAACTGGCCGTCGCCAACGAATATGACAAGGCCATGAGCGCCATCGGCTCGTCGGGCACCAACGCTTTCACGAGCAACGACTACACCATGTATGTGGAGAATATACCAAGCAACCAGATTGAGAACTGGTGCGAGATACAGGCCGACCGTTTCCGGCACCTCGTGCTACGCCTGTTCCACACCGAGCTGGAGACCATCTACGAGGAGAAGAACATGAGCTTGACCAAGGACAACCGCAAGGCCAACGAAGCCATGCTGGCAGCCCTCTTCCCCCACCACCCCTACGGCACGCAGACCACCCTCGGCGAACAGGAGCACCTGAAAAACCCGTCGATGCGCAACATCCGCAACTTTGTGGCCCAGTACTACGTCCCCAACAACATCTGCATCGCTATGTCGGGCGATTTCGACCCTGACGAGGCCATCCGCATCATCGACAAATACTGGGGCGACATGAAACCGGGCAACGTCCCTGTGTTCACAAAGACTCCCGAAGCTCCCATCACCACCCCGATTGTGAAGACCATCAGCGGTCTCGACCCGGCCAACACCATCATCGCCTATCGCGTCAACGCCGGCAACGGCAGCCGCGAGTTTATGCTCGCCAACCTGCTGGAGAGTGTGCTCAACAACGGCAAATGCGGTCTCATCGACATCAACCTCAACCAGCAGCAGAAGAGCTTGGGTGCCTATTCGGGACTCTATGGGCTGAACGACTACGGTGTGTTCATGCTGGGCGGACGTCCAGGTCCCGGACAAGGGCTCGAAGACCTGCAGAAGCTCCTTTTCGAACAGATAGACCTCGTGAAACAAGGCAAGTTCGAGGACTGGATGCTGGAGGCCGCCATCAACAACATGAAACTCTCCATCATGAAACGCGCCGAGAGCAACAACAGCCGCGCCAGCCAGATGGCCTACGCCTTTGTGGAACACCAGAACTGGGGCGACGTCTGCAACGAAATCAACGAACTGGGCAAAATTACCAAACAGGACATCGTCAACTTTGCCAACCAGATATTCCACGACAACAACTATGTCATCATCAACAAGGTGCAGGGAACTCCCGAACCTGTGATGAAGGTGGCAAAACCGCCTATCACCCCCATTGAGGTGAGCCGCGATGCTGAGAGCGAATTCCTTAAGGAAATCAAAGCCCGCCAAGTGAAACCCATCGAACCCGTATTTGTTGACTACAGTAAAGACCTCCAGAAAAGCAAGCTGTCCAACGGCGCAGAGGTGCTGTATGTGAAGAACGTGGAGAACAACACCTTCAACCTCGACTACTACTTCGATTTCGGCTACCGTGCCGACAAAACCATCGACCTGGCCGCCGACCTGCTGCCCTATCTCAACACCAGCAAGCACACCGCCGAACAGATGAAAGCGGAGTTCTACAAACTGGCCTGCAACTACAATGTCAGCGTGGGCAACGAGAATATCAGCATCAGCATCAGCGGTATCAGCGAGAATATGGAGAAGGCCATGGCTCTGGTCGAGGAGATACTCACCGACATCCAACCCAACGACGAAGCCCTTGCACGCCTGGTGGCCCGCATCATCAAAAGCCGCACCGACGGCAAAGGCAACCAGCAGACCCGCTTCCGCGCGCTGGCCAACTACGGCATGTATGGCGAGGACAGCCCCACCAAGGATGTGCTGAGCGACGCACAACTCCAATCCTACACCTCCCAGCAGCTGGTCGATGCCCTGAAGGGTCTCTGCAACTACAGCCACAAGATTCTCTACTACGGCCCCGAAAGCATGGAGACGGTGAAATCCATCGTCGGCCGCAGCCACCAGATGCCCAAGAAATGGGCTAAAGCTCCCGCCAACAAGAAACTCGTGCCGCAAGCGGTGAACGGCAACACCGTGCTGTTCTGCGACTACGACGCCAACCAGACCTACCTCCGCGAGTATAACCGCAGCGTCAAATTCAACGTCAAGATGCTGCCCGCCATGAGGATCTACAACGGATACTTCGGTGGCAGCATGAATGCTATCGTGTTCCAGGAGATGCGCGAGAAACGCAGCTTGGCCTACAGCGCCCAGTCGTCCTACTCCATGCCTGGCGAGAAAGACGGCTATTTCACCAACCACTCCATCATCGCCACCCAGAACGACAAGCTGATTGACGCTCTCAACGCTTTTGACGGACTGTTTGAGGATATGCCTGTGGCGGAAGCCAACTTCACGCTGGCCAAGAGCTCCATCATCTCCAACATCCGCACCGCCCGCACCACCAAGCGCAGCATCATCTTCAGCTATCTGAACTATCAGAAGATGGGCTACAAGGAGCTCCCCAACAAGACAGCTTTCGAGATGATGCCCTCGATGACGATGCAGGATGTCATCGACTTCAACCACAAGTACATCAAAGGTCAGAACAAGACCTATATGGTGCTCGGCAAGGAGAGCGACATGGACTTCAACGCCCTGGGCAAATTCGGCAAAGTGAAAAAAGTGACGCTGGACGACATCTTTGGATACTAATCAGTCAACAGAACGAGAACAAGCAAGGCTCAAAAACCTTGCTTGTTCTATTAAGGATACCTAATGAGACTCAAAGGCACAAGCATATTCGACACTTCACAGGGCAGCGGCAACCGGTGGCTTCTCTATGGTTTTGCTGCAACTGTCGTCCTCAGCTTGCTGCCGTTCTTCAAGGTGGGGTTCACCACCAGCGACGACCTGCAGTATTTTGTCACCGCCCAGCAATCGTGGCAATACTGGCTTATGGACCATAGGGCTTACGCCGAAGGACAGGGGCGCTTCTATTTTCTCATCACCAAGTTTTTCTATTATGTACCCTATCTCGCCGACAACTTCTTGGTGGCAAAGCTGATACAATACGCAACTTTGCTGGGCTGCTACCTGATGTTGGGCTACATTGTCTCCCGAATAGTCCGTTCACGCACCATTGGGATAATGACCTTCCTGCTATTGATATTCAACACCGTTGTTACGCGAATGGTCTATTTTATTGCGATAACGGCTTATCCTTTCTATTTTACTTTCAGCTTCCTGATATTCCTGTGCGGCGTTTTGCTGATGGTGAACCACTACCAGCGGGGCAGCAAGCGGAATCTGATGTGGGCGGGGGTACTTTTCTTTATCGCAGCGCTTTTCTACGAGAATTATGTTGTCTTCACCCTATTGTGTGCGCTCTATGTCTTTTTGAGACACCTGCGTCGCGATGGGATTACCCGAATGTGGAGCAATGCCAGCTTGTGGCGCGAAGCGGCTCCCCTGCTCCTTTCTGTGGTGGTCTATACCGCCATCTATGTGGGCTACCGCCATTGGCTGACGGCCACGATGCCAGATACGGTATCCTACAATGGAGCACAACTGGCCGGCGGGGGAAACTTCAGCTTGGACAAATTCTTCAAAGTTGTAACCCATCTTACATTGGTGGCATTACCTGGACAGAGCTACTTCCAGAACAAGTCGATTATCGCAGAGAACTCGCTGTTGCTAAAAGGCTTGAACAACAACACCCTCTACCTGCTGACCCACTCGTCGGCCATTGTGATGGTCAATGCGCTGCTGCAATGCATCCTTTTTGCGGTACTGTGCCGACGAATAGATGTACGGAAACACTCGTGGCGTAAGCTATTGGCAGTGTTGGCGGGTGCGGTGGTTTTCGCTTTCAGCGCCAATGTGCTGGTGGCCGTTACGCCCAAATACCAAGAATGGTCCGATTGGCTACGAGGTTATGTGACGTCGTTCTACTCCTATTTCGGGGTGGCGCTTGCGATTTCCATCCTGGTGGTACTGACTTTGAAACTAGTTTCAAATCCACGGTGGAACAAACTGCTGCGCGGCTTTTGGGCGGTTCTTGCTTTCTTATTTGCCGTCATCATAGGTACAAGCAACGAGCATCTTTCGCGCGAATGGCAACGAAGCCAGAACCGTTTTGTTGTCATCGACGAAATGGCGCGAGAGGGCTTCTTCGACACATTGCCCGACAATGCGCTACTTTACACCTTTCCGCTCCGCAACACTTCGCCATCAGCCGGCTACATCTGTGAGAGCAACAACAATCTTGAAAACTACATCAACCTTCGCGCTGGCCGCAAGTTCCGCTACGCTTCCGATTCTGTTACACTAAACCAAAAAAGGACAGAATCACCTTCGTCCCCTTGTTACGTTTTAGGCGCACGAGAGACGAAAAAAGCCAACGAATTGCTTGTATCGGTGGCCAACTGCACCGAAGCCACCTGCTTCTATTTGTCGCCGACCAAAAGTTTCAACCTGTTCTACAAAGACGGAGATATGTGGCGTAAAGAGAAAGTAACGGCGAACAACAGGCACCGCAAGGTGACGCAGGTGCGTATTGAAGGCGCCGCAGTGGACCCTGAGTCTTTTTATATAAGCAACATGATGGAGAACGGCTAATATGGACAGAAAAAGTTCACTGCTAATCACATTACTTGCAATTCTTATGTCCGGATGCAACCATTCAGACAATAGTACACTATACGACGACACGCTGCCGCCAATCACCGAATGCTATGTGGGACTGCAAAACGGGCATTTTGTCCTTAACGGCGAGTGCTGGTTCCCCCTAATGCTCAACTACAAGGCATTTATCGACAACGACCGCGTCATTCCGGCACCCTACTACACGGGGACTGACATCCGCGAGCATTTCGACACTATCGCCAGCTGGGGATTCAATGCCGTAAGGGTGTGTCTGGATGTGATGGGCGAAGGAGACAGTACTGCCAAATTCATTGCTACACGCCGAATGGTGCAGCAAGCCGACAGCGCCGGTCTCCACGTGATGCTGCTTATCAAAACGCCGCTCGACCCCTATTGGCAGAGCTACACAAAAGGGCTTCTCCGCCATCTTGCCGACCTTCCGGCACTGTGGGCATACGACTTTATGAACGAGCCGCTCTATTTCGACCCCGTACCCGACCGCAAGAAGGCCGACGCTGCGCGTCTTGTGTCCGAATGGCGCCACTGGGTACGCACCTACGCACCGCATCAACTCTTCACCATCGCTACCGCAGAACCTATCGAGGTGTTTGAATGGGACCCCTCCTTGTTGCCAGTCGACTTTATCGAGATGCATACCTACCACCCCCTGCGGGTGCAGAGTGAGATGTGGTGGTACAGCCACTACACGGGTAAACCCTGGATGGTGGGGGAGACAGGACTGCCTGCCGACGGCCATTCGGTGTCTTATGCCGAACAGGCAAAATTTATGTATGAGACCTACCGTTACGCCAGAATCCAGGGGGCTATCGGCTATGGTTGGTGGGAATTTCAAGACTGCCCCGACGGGGTGAATTACGAAGCACAATACACGGGTCTGCGCGACAGCAACGGTAAGCGGAAACCTGCCGCCGACGTTTCCAAACTCCTGCGGGGCATGTGTTTTGGGGTGGCTGTTGAGGCCGACAGGATGCCTCCCGTCAATTACCACAATATGCTGGCTTACCAGAATCTGACTGTTACCGGCTGCATCGTGGACAATACTGGTAGAAGCATCGAAGGAGCCGTTATCCGCGGATGGAACACCGATTGGAGCGTAGGGGTGAACACCTATAGCGACAGTAGTGGCCGCTTCCGCCTGGTGACTAACGACATCTGCACCCATTTCGAGATAAGTGCTCCGGGCTACTGCACGGTGAAGTTCGACAAGCGTCTCCCCTATCCCGCCGACCTGAACCTTGCTGACCGCACACGCGAATACCAACAGATTCCTCTCACCGGATGGGGCTCCAAGGGCGACATACTGCCCACTCATCCCAAACAATTCGGGGCTCCCACTGCTGTGGAAGCCCCGATGGGTAGCATTGCACTGAAACGACTTTAGAAGATATCCTTGATGGTTTGTTTCTGCCCATTGACAATGAAACTGTCGCCTACCTTGTGCTCCTTCATCGCCAAATAGATGGGCGTCTGGGCACTGATAGCATACCACTCCTCCGGTGCTTGCGGGCCACCGGTGTCACCTTCTGATGTGACTTGAAACTTGCCGGCGCCGATGCTCAGAAAGAACTTCTGACGGTCGGTGACCACGCAAGAACCGTGCTCCACAATGTCGTGAGGCGGTTGTTTGAGCAGGTCCTGCAGACAGCGTATACCCGCCAATGCGTTGCTGTACTGTTTGGCGTACATATCACGGCTACGCATCATCTTCGTGCGGTACGAGTCGTAACGGTCCACATTGGCGCCGTATTCGTTGCTCTGCTGTTGTGCGGAGTCCATCTCCTCCTTAGCCGTAGTAGCAATATGCTCCTGCTGTTGGATGCAGGAGCATATCACTTGTTGGCGACGTTCTTCGCGTGTCATATTCTATATCGTCTGGCTATCCTGACGGTTCTGTATTATTTGATTCTGCCGGGATATACCTTGAGGGCCTCTTCGAGACACTTCACAGCGTGCTTGAGGTCTTCGATGCAGAGACAATAGGTGATGCGTGCCTGGTGACGGCCGTCTTCGGGATTCACATAGAAACCGGTAGCGGGAGCCATCATCACGGTCTCACCATTGTAGTTGAAGTCTGTAAGCAGCCATTTGCAGAACTTGTCGCTGTCGTCGACGGGCAATTCCACAACGGTGTAGAATGCACCCTTGGGATTCGGGCAGAAGCATCCGGGAATCTTGTTGATACCTTCGACAATGACGTTGCGACGGGCCACATACTCTTTCTGGACGGCGTCGAAATACTCCTGCGGGGTATCGACAGCAGCTTCGCCGAAAATCTGACCGAAGCTCGGTGGGGAGAGACGTGCCTGTGCCAGACGCATGGCGATGCTGTACACCTCTTCGTTCTTGGTGACCATGCATCCCACACGGGCGCCGCAGGCGCTGTAGCGCTTGGAGACAGAGTCGAACAGAACCACGTTCTTCTCCAATCCGGGAAGCTGCATCACGCTGAAATGCTCGTGACCGTCGTAGCAGAACTCGCGGTAGACCTCGTCGGCAAACAGGAAGAGGTCGTGTTTCTTCACAATCTCAGCCACCTTCATCAGTTCCTCCTTGGTGTAGAGGTAGCCGGTGGGGTTGTTGGGGTTGCATATCATGATGGCGCGGGTGCGCGGGGTGATGGCTTTCTCAAACTCCTCGATGGGGGGCAGAGCGAAACCGCTGTGGATGTCGCTGGGGATGGTCTTGATGGTAGCGTCGCACAGCTTGGCAAAGGTGTTATAGTTGGTGTAATACGGCTCGGGGATGATGATTTCGTCGCCGGGGTTGAGGCAGACGGTGAAAGCGAACTGGAGGGCCTCGCTGCCACCGGTGGTGACGATAATCTGGTTCTCATTGATATGGATGTCGTGACGGCTGTAGTATTCCACCAGTTTCTTACGGTACGACATATTGCCGGCCGAATGGCTGTAGGCGAGCACGCCGATTTCGGTCTCCGCCAGAGTCTTCAGAGCACCCTTGGGGGTCTCGATGTCGGGCTGGCCGATGTTGAGGTGGTAGACGTGGATGCCGCGTGCTTTGGCTTCGTCGGAGAAGGGCACGAGTTTGCGGATAGCCGACTGGGGCAGTTCCTGACCTTTTTTAGATATTTGGGGCATAGGTAATAATTATTTATAAGATACTTTTTTAGTTTACTCTAAAATTAAGCAAATTGAGAGCCGAACGCTATCGGCTCTCAATTGTTCATCAGAAAACCCGGGTGACGGATGGCTTATTCGGTGGGAGCCACCACGTTGCCCTTAATCTTCAGCACCACGCGGGCGTTGTCAACAGCGTTGGAAGTGACGGTGATTGTCTTGGTGAAACCGCCCACGTTGTTGGTGTTGTAGCGGACGCTGATAGTGCCGGTCTGGCCAGGCATGACGGGGTCCTTGGTCCACGAGGGGGTGGTGCAGCCGCAGCTGGCGCGCACGTTGGAGAGAATCAGTGGTTCGGTACCGTCGTTGGTAAAGGTAAACTCGCAATTGCCGTCGCCGCCCTTCTGAATCTGGCCATAGTTGTGCTCAATCTTGGCAAAATGAATTTTCGGTCCGTTAGCGGGAACCTGGTTGACGTCCTGGGCCTTTACTGCGCCCGTGGCAAATGCTGCCAGCAGGGCTAATAAAAACAGTTTCTTCATGGTTTTGTGTTTTAAACTATTCTGCTTTATGGATATTGTTTCGTTTTTCGGATTAGTACCTGCTCTCCATTCTAAATTGCAAAAGTACTAATTTTTTATGATAGGTAACACCAAAGCTGTTTTTTTATTGTATGTTTAATATTTTTTTTGCCACCTTTTCGGGTCTGATACAACTCTGATGTAACTCTGACTTGGGTCTGACCCGGGGGAGCGAGCCAGCCAATTGTCCTGAATCACCCAATAATTCGGCACAGAAAACCATGCTGCCTTCGAGCCACCTGCCGACGGACTCCTTTCCTCTATGCCCCTTTCTCTTAGTTAACTCTTAGTTGACTCTTAGTTTGTCTTAGTATGCCGGACTTCCCTTGACGGGATTTACCGGTTTGCGACCCCACAGGTGCCGCTGCGATTCCGTTAACCGACAAGCAACCTGTTTCCCAACCAGTTGAGAGAAAAAGTTAATAGAATATTTAAATAAAAACACATTTGTATTAAAATAAATTGTATCTTTGCAACCATCGACAAAAATATCCATTAATAATTATAAAACTAAAACTATGGCATTTAAAGGACAAATCGTGATTGACACCGAGCACTGCAAAGGATGCGGCGTCTGCGTGCAGTTCTGCCCCAAGCAGGTGATTGCACTATCGAAAAATGTGAACGGCAAAGGATACAACTACCTTGAGACCGTCAATGACGACTGCATCGGCTGCGCTAACTGCGCTACCGTGTGCCCTGACGGCGTGATCTCCGTTTACAAGAAAAAAATCTAAAGAAAAGAAAGAAAGGAATACTATGGCAAGAGAACTTCAACTGATGAAGGGCAACGAAGCTATTGCCCGCGCAATGATTGCCAGCGGTACGGACGGCTATTTCGGCTATCCTATCACTCCGCAGTCGGAAGTAATGGAAACCCTTATGGCCGAGAAACCGTGGGAGACCACCGGTATGACTGTGCTGCAGGCCGAGAGCGAAGTCGCCTCGATCAACATGGTCTACGGCGGTGCCGCCACCGGCAAGAAAGTCGCCACCTCGAGCTCCAGCCCAGGAATCTCGCTGATGCAGGAAGGCCTGACCTACCTCGCCGGCGCCGAAATCCCCTGCCTGGTCGTCAACGTGATGCGCGGCGGCCCCGGTCTGGGTACCATCCAACCCTCACAGAGCGACTATTTCCAGAGCACCAAGGGCGGCGGTCACGGTGACTACCAGCTCTACACCCTGGCTCCCGCCAGCGTACAGGAGATGTACGACTTCGTGTTCGACGCTTGGGACATCGCCTTCAAGTATCGCAACCCCGTCCTCATCCTCTCCGACGGTGCCATCGGACAGTGCATGGAGAAACTCTACACCCGCGACAACGTGGCTCGTTGGACCGAGGAAGAGCGCCGCAAGAACGCCCCCTGGGGCACTTGGGGAAAACCTGCCACCCGCAACCACAACATCATCACCTCTCTCGAACTCGACAGCGCCCGTCAGGAAGTGTTCAACCTGAAACTCCAGAAGAAGTACGCTGAGATGAAGGAAAAAGAAGTCCGCTACGAGATGCTCAACTGCGAAGACGCCGACTACATCATCGTCGCCTACGGTTCGAGCAGCCGTATCGCCATGAAGGCCATGCAGATGGCTCGCGAAAAAGGCATCAAGGTGGGTCTGTTCCGTCTGATCACCCTCTTCCCCTTCCCGACCAAACAGCTGGCCGAAGTCGCCGCCCACGTAAAGGGTATCCTTTGCGTCGAGATGAGCGCCGGTCAGATGATTGAGGACGTGAAGCTCGCCACCAAGTGCGGCGTGAAAACCGAGCACTTCGGTCGCTTCGGTGGTATCATCCCCACCCCCGGCGAAGTCCTGGATGCTCTCGAAAACAAAATCATTAAATAAATTGTGACCGTGAATGGTGAAACGAACGGCCCCCCGTTCAACTCACAATCCACAATCCACCAAAAAGAGATAGAATATGAATCAAGATATTGAAGCTCGCAAGCAAGAGCTGCTGAAAGAGGGTTACGAGGAGGTTTACACCCGTACCAAGGTGCTGACCGACGCCGTCATGCACTACTGCCCCGGCTGCGGCCACGGCACCACCCACCGCCTCATCGCCGAAGTCATCGACGAGATGGGCATCCAGGACAACGTCGTCGGCGTATCGCCCGTCGGATGCTCCGTTCTGGCCTACAACTATTTCGATGTCGACTTCCAGGAGGCCGCCCACGGCCGCGCTCCCGCTGTCGCCACCGCCATCAAACGTCTCAACCCCGACACCTTCGTGTTCACCTACCAAGGTGACGGCGACCTGGCCGCTATCGGCACCGCCGAGACCATCCACGCCGCCAACCGTGGCGAGAACATGACGATGATCTTCGTCAACAACGGTATCTACGGTATGACCGGTGGACAGATGGCTCCCACCACGCTGGTCGGCATGCGCACGAGACTGTCTCGCAGAGCCCGATCGACGCAAGGTCGCCGTCGCCCTGGTAGGTGAAGACTATGCTGTCGGGGAGCGAGCGCTTCACGCCCGTCGCGACGGCCGGCGCGCGCCCGTGGCTCGCCTCGATCATGTCGCAGGCGAAGTAGTCGTACGCCATCACCGAGCACCCCACCGGCGCTATGCCGATCGTCCTGCCCTCGATGCCCAGCTTGTCTATCGCCTCCGCGACCAGCCTGTGCACTATGCCGTGGGTGCATCCCGGACAGTAGTGCAGCACCGCGTCCGTCAGGGCCTTCGGCTTCTCGAACACCACCGCCATCACTTCGCCTCCTTCTCAATTGCGGCAACCACCTCGTCCGTGGACGGGATCATGCCGCCGACGCGGTTGCACATGGCCACGGGCTTCGAGCAGCGCACCGCCAGCTCCACGTCCTCGCTCATCTGGCCCATGTTCAGCTCCACGGTTATGAAGCACTTCACCTTCTCGGCCGCCTTCGCGAGCGGCGCCTTGGGGAACGGGAAGAGCGTGATCGGGCGTATCATCCCGACCTTGATTCCGCGGCGCCGGCACTCGGCGATCGCGTTCTTCGAGACGCGCGCCGTGATGCCGGTCGAGACGACGCATATCTCCGCGTCGTCCATCAGGTACTCCTCCCACCTGGTCTCGTCGCGCTCGAGCTGTTCGTACCGCTTGAACCGCTCGATGTTGGTCTTCTCGAGCTCGTCGGGCTTGAG
>JAEEGL010919423.1_pt1 | contig 87544 bp, 116 predicted proteins | sample 9134231 | NCBI WGS metagenome assembly JAEEGL01 (sample SAMN16246548, study PRJNA631951) | gut metagenome | biome: gut microbiome; feature: rumen; material: fiber-attached | host: Bos | place: Iran: Karaj | collected 2018-10 | reverse complement strand
GACGACGGGGCCCAGTTGCGTCCTTACATCGTGATGTTTGGCGAATACATTGACAGCATGGATGTGGCGATTGATTACGTCAAAAAAGCTGATATCTTCGTGGTTATTGGTACTTCGCTGAAAGTACATCCAGCAGCGGGGATCATCAATTACGCGCACCCTGAAGTGCCCAAGTTTGTCATTGACCCAAGCGACATGGAACAGTGTGTCCAATTGGGATATACACAAATCAAAGCTAAGGCCACCGAAGGAGTAAAGACCCTTATTGAAACTTTAGAAAGGCTATAATAATCATTCAAAAACGAACATATGACCGAAGACATTCAACTACAACAATCTGAGGCTCAGCAACGCAACTTGCTGCGGTTTGTACATGCACAAGAGAATGGCGGTATATATGACGGCACCGGAACTTATGCCGAAGCGCTGCAAGAAGTGAGAGACGGACACAAACAAGGTCACTGGATGTGGTATGTTTTCCCTCAAATGAAAGGGCTTGGACACAGCGAAATAGCCAATTTCTACGGCATCAACGGCCGGGAAGAAGCATACGCATATATAGCCCATCCCGTGCTACGCGAGCATTTGGTAGAAATAACAGATGCAGTACTACGCAATGAACATTCGGTATACAACATCTTTGGTTCTGACACCATCAAGTTCCGCGCCTGTATGCTATTGTTCGCCTCGGTGTCTGACATTCCTGTTTTTAGGCAAGTCATCGAGAAGTACAGTTGGTAAAGTGTTGTGTTGAGAAATGAAGAGGCCGGACTCCCTTGAGAGTCCTGCTCTTTTCATTTTAGCAAAAATAAAAAAATAGAAGATCCCCATAAGTCATTGACTTACAGGGATTTTTCGTAGTGGATAGGGGAATTTAACCGTGATTTTAAGAGAAAATAAGAGAAACAAAAAGCGGTGATTATCAACGGTTTACAGAAATCACGTTTTCACTTGTTTATAAAATAACGCCTTTTTTGTGTTAATAGTTGCTTATTGGTTGCTTATTGGAAAGAAAAACACTATCTTTGCAAAAGAAAGGAAAACAAAAGTTATTTATATGGCAAAGAGCAAAAATTACAGGGCTAACAACACCTATTTAATTGAGGGTGGTAATCCTAAACTCATGGGGCAGGGTTTAAGTGATGGCAGAGACAGCCTCTATCTGGAGTATTATTATGGCTTTAGCGAGGTAGTGAGCAAAAGCGGCACTACTTACAAAAAAATTGACCGTACCAATGAGCGGTTAAATCTTTATTTGTGGCAGGCTCCCAGAACACCGATAGAGAGGCAGCAGAACAAAGAGACCTTAGACCTTGCCAAGAAAATCCGATTTGAGAAAGGGCAAGAGTTATTAGAGGGCAAAGAGGGCTACAGGCTCAAGAAGAAAGCAGCCGTTAACCTGTTGGACTATTTCCAAGAGTTTGCCCAGAGTGCAAACGTGGCCGACAGGCGAGTGATAGAGGGCGCGTTAAGGAATTTCAAGACTTTTCTTTTAGAGGAATATCCGCGCTTTGCCAACAGGATAGAAGCAAAGGATTTGAGCAAAGAAATGATAAAGAAATTTGTTGATTGGCTTGTGGATAATCACAAGGGGCAAGGCGCAGAGACCTACTACAGGCGGTTTAAGAGGATGGTAAATTATGCCGTGGAAAATGATGTGATAGCAAAAAGCCCCTGCAAGGGTATCACTACCCCAAAAGTGGATGACATTTTAGCAAAAGACATATTGAGCCAAGAGGAATTGACGCGGCTATTTGAAACACACTACAGCGGTGAAAATCCAGAAATAAGGCGCGCGTTTGCTCTCACCTGTTTGGCAGGTGTCCGGTGGTGTGATATTGTAGGCCTCACCTACAGCAACGTGGACTATTCAAACAGGCGTTTGATATTTAGGCAGAGCAAGACACAAAAGCACAGCAGTAACAGCGGTGTGACTATCCCCCTCAACGATGCTTTGATGGCGGTGATAGGCACAAAGAAAGAGGATGCCCCAGATGATTTTATTTTTCATCTTCCAAGTAGCACGATGTGCCTAAAAGCCCTTAGACGATGGACTAAGAGGGCAGGGATAGAAAAACATATAACGTGGCATTGTGGCCGACATTCATTTGCCACAAGCCTGTTAAGCAACGGAGCAAATATAAAAGTAGTGAGCAGCCTATTAGGCCACTCAACACTAAAATTCACGGAGATATATGTAAGGGCGGTTGACAAGCTGAAAGAAGAGGCTATTAACAGCCTGCCAGAGTTGAACATTTAACCTAATAACAAGATGAAAAAACAAGATGAGCCTACAAAACACATTTGGATGAACGGTGAGGGTAAAACCTTTGGGAGTTTTAGTGAAGTCGTGCAATATATATGTGAAAAGGGGAGGGAGGAAAGAAAGATAAAAGCAATGGAACGGTTAGCGGATGCTATGGAACAGCAGCTTAAACAAGTAGCCCCAGAGACTCAACACCCACAGGGCATTACCGATATTTTGCCCAAGGAGGCTTTGACGATAATCGAGAGGGCAATAGAAAAGGAGATGATAGAAAAGACTGCCACAGGCTATAAATGGAACAGGACAAAAGTTTTATTAGCCTATTTTGCAGAAAGAATGAGCAATAAATACAATTTGTGTAAAACTACATTTGTAGATACCAACACAAGAGAATTAAAAAAAGGGGTATCGTGGAAACCGTTTGAAACCCTTTTCAATGAAACAGGCCTAAAGATGGCTAAGCAGAATTGGCAAAGGGTAGAAACAAGTTTTTACCCAACAGGACATGAAGAAGTGGATTTGTTGTTTGATTAAGTAATGCAAATCGCATACACATCACAACACACCGTAATTACAACGGTGTGTTTTTTTGTGTCTCATATCGGTTAATTTTGCCAATGCTTAGATATGGTAGGTGAACGGTAAGCCCTGCCAGAGCAATGGCAAAGACAGGGGTGGACTTACCGACGCCCCCAGACAGCCTAAACCCTCTAATAATTTAAGAAATGGCAGAGGATTTGAAAAAGGTGGCCGACCTTATAACGGCAAACATCATCAACACCACAAAAGAGGTATTAACAAGCGACGAGGCCGCGCGCTATATGGGTGTCTCTAAATCATACCTGTATAAGTTGACGATGAGGGGGCAGATACCCCACTATAAGCCTATGGGCAAGATGTGTTATTTCAACCGTCTGGAGTTAGAAAAATGGCTGCAAGGTAACAGGATTGCAACCGATGAGGAAATAAGCCAACAGGCACAGGCTTATTGCATGAAGAAAGGAGGCACACGATGAACACGCCAAATATCCGTTACTATGCTCGATTAGTGAACACCACAGGGGGCAATAAAACATTCAAATACACGATTGTAGCAGCCGCGGGGTATTATCCCCCAATGAATGGTTTTAGGGGCAGAGACGGCAAAATAACGATGTATTTGCAGCAAAAACTAAAGGAGGGTTTGCACATTCCCGCGTATTGGCTACAGGTGGGGAGAAGCCTTAACTTTACGGGGCTAAAAGAGTTTTTTGTAGATGGGAGACTAAGCGGATTTGCATACGGTTACCCCTTTGACAAACCCACCTACAGCAAGGACAATAAACCTAACCCCTTTTACCCCTATAAAGATGATGGTTTTTTATTCATCATTCATGGAGACAGCAAAGCCCCGTCAAATATTGTTTCTATTGAATTGATGGTATTAGCAAGGGCGCGGCCTCTTATCGCTGACTATTGCAAGATGTTGCAAATGGGCGGTTTTAATGAGGTTTTAGAACTATTAAGGAAACAGGCCACAGGAGAAAACGATATGTAATTTGTAGGCATATTTTGGGAACACATTAAAATGTACGATAAAGTTAAATTCTGGATTGACAGGGCTATAGTGGGGGATGATTTCCCTACTATAGTCGATTGTCTGGATGATGCCAACACCCAAGTTAACAAAAAAACGGGCGAGGTAATAATATTTGGTAGATTGGGTAATATGAGGGTGATAGTATTTAATAGTGGCGCGTCTTTAACGGGTAGTATTGCCAAATTTCTATTTGGTGGTAGCAACATGTACACACTTGACAGACACACAACAGCCCAAGCCCTTGAAAAGTTAGGGGATGCCCTGCACATTCAAATAGGCGGTGCAAAGGTGACGGGCTTAGAATTTGGCAATAACTTTTTGATGAGGCGCGAGGTGGCCGCGTACCTATCCAGATTGGGAGCGATGCCCAGAATGTGCCGTCTCAACATTAACCCCACATCATTGTACTACAAGGGGAACGGCAAGAAACCGCCAAAGGTATTTGTTTTCTATGACAAGATAGCTGACGCGGAAAACAAAGGGATGGGATGTCCAGAGGGTTTAAGGGATGCCAATTTATTGAGGTATGAGATGAGACTAAACGGGCGGTTATCTAAGCAGTTGGGCGTACCTGTGACAGCCTCAACCCTAAACGATGAGCGGTTATATAGAACGATGGTAAAACTATACCAAAAGCAATATTTTTCTATAACTAAGACAAGTAAAATAAATGTTGAAACTATGGGAGAGATAAAGACCGTGGGAGACGCGCTAAACCTGTTGTTTGCCCGATTGATGAACGAGGCAGGACAGGCGGCAATAACGGGCTTTCTGGATGAGGTGAGAGCCGCGCGCGTCTTTGACAAGAGACAAGACTTTAGCCGCCTAAAAAAGAAACTGCAAGAGGTGGCAGCGATGGGCGATTTATCCGCGCCCGATGAGTTAATAAATGAGTTAGACAATGAGGTTAAAAATTGTGGGGCTTATTGGTGATGTGTCTTATAGTAATATGTTATTTGTAAGCAAAATATTATGACATTAAAGGTGTGAGGATGGTCTCGCGTTATAAAAACGCCTACAGGATAAACGAGGGGTTAAACACGCCCGTATATTTGCATGAACGCGGCCAAAAACTTACCTTTGCACAAAGACAATCAAACAAAAAGAACGATGGAAAAGTACAAAGTGAGTGAGCGCACAGCGATATTGTTAGACGCGGTGGCTATGAGCCAGAAATTAAGCGAGGTGGCACAAACGGGCGCGGAGGCCTATGGTGAAGAATACGCGGAGGCCGCGAGTGGCAAATTGTATGAGGTTTGGAAACCCTTAAACGATTTGTTGGAAAACAGGCTATTGGCCTCTATCGTTGACAATATCGTGGAAAACGAGGGCGTAATATAACGGGCGCGTCTCGATCGAGAGGCCACATGAAAGATGTTATTCTAAAATAGGATAAAATAGAATGAGTAGGAAAGCAGGAACGCCCAAGACGGGCGGCAGGAAAGCAGGAACGCCCAATAAGGTAACGGGCGCGTTAAGGGAGTTTGTTGTTTCCTTATTGGATGAGAACAGGGAACGCGTGGCGGCTGACATGAAGAAAGTGAGCGCAAAAGACCGATTGCAGATATTTGAACGCCTATTGAGTTATGTTATACCGAGACGGGCAGAAAACGAGGTACAAGTAGGCTTTGACCCGTCTAAGGTAGAGATTGAGTTTGTAAGAGGCGCGCGCTCCCCTGTTGGCAGCGAGGAAGAGATAGACACGGATAGAGAACAATAAAGACCAGATTTTAACTTTTGTTTCCCGTGGGGTGTTGGTGTAGCGATACACTCGCGCCCCTTTCTTTTGCCCTCTGCCGCGTCATTATCTTATAGACCTACAAGAACACACCGAGCGAGAGAAAACGCGCCACATTCAAAAACCCTCAAAAACAACCATCCAGACCGTGGAGAATTGAAATGGATTGGAAAGCGGAAAAACACCCCTAAAGAGGTTGAATGTGTTGAAATTTGCTTATTGGTTGCTTATCGAGAAAAGAAAACACCCTGCAAATCATTGATTTACAGGGCATTATTTAGTTGGTAAAGTAGTGGATAGGGGAATAATCATTTGTATTGATTATCAATCATTTACGTATTTATTTTCATGTTTGGTACTGAATTAGTATTAAGTATTTTCTATCAAATGCTCAATTATGTCGCGTTTCACATCGTCGAGCACCTCCTTTTCGTCTTTTTTCTTGAACATCCTTCCGCGCCCCGTGACGAGCCATTCCAAACTGACAGAAGGCAACGCATCATAGATCTTAGCGATTGTGTCAACGCCAGGGTTACCTTTCTCGGTCGCACGGAGATTCCTGATATATAATTTGCTCAGTCCGCACAGTTTCTCGAAGGCATATACGCTTTTCAGGGCGTTTTTGTCAATAAGCCACTGTGCGAGGGCGTATATTCTGTCAACTGTTCTGTTTGTGTTGTCTTCCATCGTTATTTTCTTTTATAAGTTGTTTTGTTCCCGTTCCACAACTCAAATACAAGTTCATCGTCTGTTAATTTAAGTATTTTTCTTTCGTCGTCACCACTACCGATTTTTTCGCCGCCATATTTTAGAACGAGACCTTGAATCTTAAATATATCATCTTCGATAATATACTTGCCCTCTCCATCTAACTCAACCATTCCCGCACGGACAGCCATTTTGTTTTTCGTCGTGAAAGTCCCGTCAGGCATATATTTCTCAACCGATACTGTCACACTACCGTCTTCGTTAGATTCCGCACACTCCCATGTCCCGATAATCATCTTACTGTAATCTTTGGAACATGAGAAAAGACACATCAACCCGAAAAGTAAAATAAAAACCTTTTTCATACACAATATTTATATTTATATATTAAAACGTAAAAACATATTCGCAAAAGGGCGGCCCCGATTTTCAAAGTCGCAAAAGGCCGACCACTCTGTAGATACCGTGAATGTCCATCTTTTCGACATTGAAGTCAGGGTATTCGCTGTTGTAAGATACACATTTAATCGAGTCTCCGTTATCGTATATGCGCTTCAGAAAAGCACCGTCATTCGTATCAACGACGTAGGCTTTCCCCCACTCTATCACCTTATCAACCTTTCGGCAAGCAATTTCGTCGCCACCCTCGTATTTAGGCTCCATACTGTCGCCTTTTACAAACATAGTGAAGTCATAAGAAGGGAAATTGCTTATAACAGGCATCTGTTCGCATTGGTGCGCCATGATACCGCCAATATACTCAGACAACATGCCCGCTGCGACAGTAACAGGAAGACGCGGGCGGGTGATAACTGTGTTTTTATCTTCGTTTCGCGCTTCTTTGTCGGTGGTAATCATTTCACCTTCACCTGTAAGCAACCACGACTGAGATAACCCGGGAAAAACATTGAGAATTTTCTGTAACACATTCGCGCCGATCCCGTTTTTTATGTTATTAACATACCCATTGGAGACACCTATCATCTCCTCAAATTTCTTCTGCGACAATTTATTATATTTAATAAATCTTATAAGTCGCTGTTTTACAGTGTTTTCCATGTTTTATTATTTAGAATTTGTATAAATAAGCATTGTTGTTAGATTTTTTTCTAAGAAATATTTGGAAGATATTAGAATTTTCTCTATCTTTGCAAACGTAAAAACAAACAAAGTGCGGAACGACCACGTTTATAACGTCGTCTTACATCATTTACCGCTACAAAGATAGCGTTATTTCGTGGAAGTTCCAAACTTTTTAACGGAAAATTTAATCAACATGGTAACAAAAACAATAACAGTTGAAGATTTGAGAAATCTTGCAGAAAAAAAATTGACCGCACAAATGCCAGATTACGCGGCGGCAGTATCAGCAAGAAACCTCGTATCTTATGTCAGAAAAGCATATCCACTCCCGAAAGGCCTGAATTATGAGACCAACACAGTGGAAATGGATAACGGCGATTGGCAATTTACAGTTAGCATCACCGGCGAAGAGAAACAATGACCATGATGACCGATTACGACATATCACGCATAGCGGCTTCTATCGTCGATAAACTCGTAAATGATGATAAATTTATCACTCGGGTGGCGAAAGTTGTCAAGTCGAAAAAGGGCGGTCGTATGCTTAACTCTAAACAGGCGGCTGACCTACTCGGAATAACACGCGGATATGTGTGTGACATCGCCCCGAAGTTGGGCGGCATCAGGCGCGGAAACGACAAGCAACGCGCTAAATGGTACTTCCGAGAAGAAGGGCTTGTCGAAAAATTTCATAGCCTCTGACGGCTGTAACAAGGCCGTAGCAACCGAAGCGATCAGGGGCACAAAGAGCGCGAAAGAGCGAAAGCGACACAGGCTGACCACAGGTCTGTTGAAAGAGCGAAGTGGCAGAGAAACCCAAATAGGGAGACGTACTGGAGTCGGATGGGAGTAGCAGACGATTGCGATGATATGAGCATAAGTTTGCAACCTACACAAGCAAGACGAAGGCTGAATAGCCCTCTGCATGGCAGTTAAACGGCGGGTAAGGCCGTCGGGGGTATATATAGCCGCGTGTTGTCGTCAGTCTTGATGGCAAGTGTGGTGTTCCAAAGTACGCCATGATTTATGATGATTATTTGAATTTCTTTTCGTTGGAACTGAGGGTTCGAGTCCCTTCACGCGGCCACATTTATTCTATACATTGTTTTCCTAAGATTAGTTTTAAGTTTTTTTGGCCGCAGTCCGAGAGGATAGTGGCCTTTTTTAAGATTATAAACCATAAAAATATATCATCATGGATAAATACGACGAGAAACTGTTGAGACTGATACGCAAAGGCGCGGATCACCTCACCGAAAATCAGACAATAGGCATCTGCCTGGTCGCTTTTATGATAGTTCTAATCAAACACATGTTCCTATGAAATTAAAGAAGTTAATTGACGAGTGCTACGACGCATTGACGGAAGACATAAAAGAGGCCGTCCGTTGCGATATTGAACGCGCAAACGCGACGGTCAACACGGACGACGGATATATAGATTTATATTGCGACCGAAAAGGCGACATAGACGCATTGGTCTTCCACGATGACGAGGAACGTGAACATCACAGCGACAATCTCGAAAAGCACCTGACTGACAATCTTAAAGGAATGTTAGATTGGGACAGCATCGAGGAGGAAGTCATGGAAGACGAGTCTTACGACAACGAATGGAACGACCACGGCTTCCGTGATGCGGCTGATTTTTGGCATTGGAAAGAGGGGCTTTAATTATTTCGATGTTACGAAAAGTGGCAGCGGCAAGCCGAGGAAACCGTAGTCGTCCAAATGCCGCGTTTAACGCTTTATCCGCGGCACGAGGGCGCAGATATTTTATTGTTATTTGGTTTTTTGAGAAATTTCAGTTTAGTTTTCTCATACTTTGTTTTTTTTACTATTTACACCCAAATCCGTGAGGACAAGGGTGTTTTCACGCCCACTGACTATTGGATATCAATGTCGAATCCTTCCCACCGGAACAGGAGAGGGCACACGTTTTAGTCTTATTTTTTTTATATTCTTCAAATTGTTTTAATTGTTCATTGTATTCAACGTATTCAACCCGTGAGGGCATGTACTTTTTAATTGGTTAATAACTTCAACCGCCTCGCCTGTGAAGGTATGGCGGTTTTTAAAATATGCAGATATATGCAGATAAATGTAAGCAAAACCGAATGGAACAGCCTTATACGCCTTATAGACAAGGCCGTATTCATATTAAAAAATAAAGCACAGAAGCCGTCGGAATACAACACCGCGCGACTCCTTAAAAACACGAAAGATAACATCATAAGAAAAAATAATCATGAGAACAAAAAGTATCGCACTTAACGAAAGCGAGTTATATGAAAGGCTCGCATTACTGACTGGCTATTCACAACAAGTCGTGCGCGACGTAATCAAAGCGCAAACGGAGATTGTTTGTGACTCTTTATTGGCGGGAACACCTGTCCGCATAGGACTCGGTGAAATATCCGTATTAACCTACCAAGGGCGTGGCGGCTTCTCTTTTCAAGATCATAACATCAACGACGGACAGACGACACACGCAAGAGTGCGTTTCAAGCCTTCGGCTGTAGTGAAAAGGGTTATAAGCGAGATTAAAAAGAGAAATGAGATATGAAAAAACTCACACAAGAAGGGTTTTTGGAAAGGGCCAGGTCTATACATGGAGATTTTTATGACTATTCAAAAACCATATACGTCAACAAAAGAACACATGTTACCATAATCTGCCCCATCCACGGAGAGTTTTTACAAATCCCGTTTTCGCATTACAATGGATGCGGATGCCAGAAGTGCGGGAATATATCACAAGCAAAAAAACTGTCGGTTCCTCATTACGACTTCAAAGAGTTTACAAAAAGAGCCGGAGAAAAACACAAATGGAAATATAAATATGTTGATGACGGGAATTATAACGGTGTAAAAAGTAAAGTCCATATACTATGCTCCGTTTGTGGAAATGAATTTTATCAACAGGCTAATGACCATTTGACAGGAAAGGGGTGTCCTGCATGTAAGGCGAGACAATCAAGCATACGCAAAAAGGGTAAGCCTCAAAATGCACAGCGAAAGATTATCTTCGGTGTCGGAATAAACGATTATGACGGGTCAACAAATAATTTGCGTTCATATAGAATATGGCATGAAATGATTAGCCGTTGTTATGGCAGTCGGGGGCAGGAACGACGACCGACATACAAGGATTGCGATGTATGCGAAGAATGGCTACGTTTCTCTTCATATAAGAAATGGTATGACGAAAATTTCATTGATGGGTTTGATGTTGATAAAGATTTACTCTCGCATGTAGATGAAAAAAAGATGTATTCGCCACGCAACTGTGTTTTTCTCCCGCCAGAAATAAACGGATTCCTCGTAAGGAAGAAAACGGCAGACGGAAAAATGATAGGCGTACACCTTTATGGAACGTCGTATATAGTCACATGTGGAAGTAAATATTTGGGGTCATTCAAAAACAGAGACGATGCAATACAAGTTTACAAGGAAGAGAAAAAGAGACAGGCTGTTTCTTTGGCAGAGAAATGGCGTGACAAAATAGACATAAGAGCGTATAAAGCACTAATGGGATTAGATATTGAACAATTCTTTAACATAAAATAATCAACAATAATTATGGAACAACAAAATTTACCAGTAGAGATTGAGACTCCGCAGGTCGAAATCTTACAAGTCAGCAACATTGAGTCTCTCGCAGCCATCAACAGGAGTGAGATTGACGTGCAGATAGCCACGGCAAAGCAATATCCAAGAAACCTCTCGCAAGTCCTTAACAACATTGAAACTCTTGCGACGCTTGACGAGGAAACCGCCGCCGCATGTTTTTATATGCTGCGAAGACAGGGAAAACTAATAGAGGGGCCGAGTGTGAGAATGGCAGAGATTATTGCTTCATCATGGGGTAACATTAGGGTGCAGTCTCGCATAATCGGTAATGACGGAAAGATGATAACAGCACAGGGTGTATGTCACGACTTGGAGTCCAACTATGCCGTAAGTGCAGAGGTGAAGAGACGCATAACAGGAAAAGACGGACGTACTTATTCAGATGACATGCAAGTGGTTACAGGTAATGCCGCTTGTGCTATCGCTATGCGTAACGCATTATTCAAAGTCGTTCCTATGGCACTCATAAAAAAGGTCATAACGAAAGCGAAGAAAGTGAGCATCGGACAGTCTATCTCGCTTGAAGAAAGCAGAAAGAAGATGTTGGATTATTTCTCGAAGATTGGAGTCGGACAACAGAATATCTTCGACTATCTTTCGGTATCAAAAATTGAAGAGATAGACGTGGATATGGTGATAGAACTCCGTGGACTTGCAACTGCGATAAAAGAGGGAAGTACAACTGTTCAGGAGACATTTTTCCCGAAGCCGGAAATAAATGCGATACAAGAAGAGGTAAAGCAACCGGAAGACCTTTTCGGAAACGCTGAGACGGCAGAACATAAAAGCAAGAAAAAATGATTGAGCAGAGAACTGTCGAATGGTTCAAGCAGCGGCTCGGAAAGATGACCGCCTCTGAACTGTATGTGATAACGAAAGACCGAAAGGTCGCCATGTCTGACGAGGAGTTGGCGGAGTATAAAGCCGCCAACCCCAAAAGCCGCGTGACAACGAAGGTTGTGCCTTTCAGCGACGCGACGTTTACCTACCTTAACCGAAAGGTGATGGAAAACAACATGCCGCTGTGGTCTAAAGATATTGCGTCGCAGAATATGATTGAAGAATACATCGAGCAGCATAACGTGACAAACCGCGCCATGCAGTGGGGTACTGAACTCGAGCCGATGGCGCGTGACAAATACGCGGAGCAAATGGGATATGAGGTGTTCGAGGTCGGTTTCACGCCGTACAAAGAATACCCCAACCTTGCAGGAGGCTCTCCTGACGGTGTGATACGCGAGGAAAAGGGCATCATCGAAATCAAATGCCCATACACGCTTGAAAAGCACCTCGAGCACTTCCTTTACACCAATCCAGAAGACCTCAAAGAAAACAACGAGCAGTATTACTGGCAGTGTGTAATGAATATGTTGGTAACAGATACTGACTTCTGCGACTTTATCAGTTACTGCCCATACGTTTCTCAATCGAAGCAACTAAAAGTTCTGAGAATACCAAGAAACGAAGAGGAAATCAAGTTTCTAAAAGAACGCATCACATTGGCTGTGAATTACATCAAAGTGCAACTTACGATACTCAACGACATACCATCAATCATAAAATAGTAATCAATATGGAATCATACAAAGGTTCAATAGACTTCACGGTCATCTGCCGTCTATGGCGTGACCACCGCGAGTTGTTCAATCTCGCTGATTTTCGTGACGGGCAACACGCACTCCTCTATGTTACGCTCCATGAGCGAAAAGAGCCTGATGATAAAGGCAACACGCATTATCTGCAAGCCGACTGTAAAAAGGCAGACCGAAAAGACGGTGTGAACTATTACATCGGCTCACGTTTCAAACCCGCGAAGCCATTCTCTACTGGCGAGGTTGCGGCAACACAAGAAAGCAACGTCGAAGGCGAAGGCGAATTACCATTCTGATCTGATAACTTAAAACGACGATATATCATGGACGACAACAGAATCACACAAAAGAAACTCATCCTTGCGCACATGAGGAATTACGGTTCTATTGAGCCGTTAACCGCGCTGAGAGAGTATGGCATATACCGCCTCGGTTCACGCATCTGCGACCTCCGAAAAGACGGATATGACATCAACACAGAAAGGGTCACAACAAGAAGCCGAATTACCGGCTACCCTGTAACATTCGCAAAATACACTTTGAGATAATGCAATGGCAAAAGGATTCGTAAGACTTCCACGGAGAATTTTTGAAACAAAATGGTGGAACAAACGGCGCGTGTTCAGCGAATCTGACGCTATTATAGACCTCTACCAAAGAGCGGACAGGATGAATATAATTACCATTTCCGTTCGCTCTTTGGCAGAACAATGGATTTGGGAGCAGACAAAAGTTCTAAGATTCATTGAAAGACTTGAAAAAGAAGGGTTTATCGGTACTGAGAAATCAACAAAGGGAACGGTTATAACAATCACCGATTTCGGTGAATATAATACGCAAGAAAACAGAGAAGGTGTTGCAAGTGCAACACTAACCGCAACACCAAGTGCAACACCCCCCAAAAAAAAGTGCAACACTAAAACGCCGATAAACAAAGGCTTTAACGAAGGTGTGTGCAACACCAATGACACACTAACCGCAACACCAAGTGCAACACTAACCGCAACACTCGCGCACACGAGTATTAACACGCGTATTAAGGAGAATATAAATAATAATAATATTAATAATAATTATAATAATAAAAATATAAGACAGGAAAATATTAAAAATATCCCCCCTCTAACACCCCCCGAGGGGGTGCTCGACGAAGACTCCGTTTTTCTCTATAAGCATTATCCAAAATTTGACTTCTCATTCATCGACGAAAAATTCAAACGACCCCTCATAGTCTGGCTAAAATACAAACACGATGAACTCAAATTTACATACAAAACTCAGTCAAGCATCGAGATATGCTATAGAGACCTCAAAGCAAAATCCGCAGACAACCCCGACATCGCTATGGCTATCGTTGAACAGTCAGTCGCAAACGGATGGAAGGGACTATTCAGACTCAAACAAGATAATAATTATGCAAGACAACAACATAAACAACCTACCGACGACGAGCAACTCATCAACGCAGCAGCACAACTCATTGCAGACATTGAGCAACAAAAGTTGGCCGGAACGTATTCCGACGTTTAAGGACTTGATGGAAAAAGCAAGTTATGCGGCACAAGCGGCGTTCGCAAAATATCCCGATAAAGCCGTTTGCGGTGACTACCCGACGTTAAACGAACTCAACACGGCATACGGTAAGGGAAGCGCGAAACAGTGGCTTGCAGCGCAATTAGTCAATTTATCTCTTTATGCCGGAGCGAAAAATATGACTATCGAGCAAGTCAACGACCTCACCCGCACAATCATCGGCGCATACCCGTGGCTAAAAATAACGGAGATAATGCTCTTTCTACACAGGTTCAAACTCGGTAATTACGGGCACTTCTTCGGAAACGTTGACCCAATGGTCATAAGCGGCGCACTAACTGAATTTCTCAAAGAGCGCGGCAATATTATCGACAAACACGAGCAAGAGCAACGTGAGAAAAAAGAAGAAGAGGAAAGAAAGGCGAATCCTCCTATGACATGGGAGGAATACTGTAGGCAGAATGGGATAGACAAGGAAAATCCTTTGAAAAATCTTTTTTAACAACATGTATTATGAAACTGAAGTATTCATTAGGACAGGTAACAGATAAAAGTCGTGAGGTTACGAAAAAATGGCTGTCGTTAAATGAGCCATTCCTCGCTGAAGATGATTACAATTATGCAAAATGGCTATTGACATCACTTGCCGATCCTGAGCAGTCTGAGTTCAACGAGGAGAATAGCGGTGAAGACTCATTGGAAGCATATTGGTTTAAGCATGTCGGTTGTGACAAAGATAAGATCAATGCCGACCCTGTTTATAGATTCCTAATACACACGCAAGCGTTTTTTATCTATGAGGGGTTTTTCGATATGGCATACAATACTGAGTATGCCGTTGGTTACATCAAATATCTTAAATCATACATGTAATGACACAAGGTGAATACATACGCATAAAAGCCAAACTTGCGGTGGCGAAGGACATCGCAGGGGACTTCAGACTCAACACGTCGTTGAGAACTGTAATAAGTAACTACGAAGCGAGAATTAAGGAGGCAGAGAAATGAAAGAGAAACCTACGCAGTTCCCCATAGAGTTTGTTTTCAAGCGGCTCTATAAAGACTACAAGGCTTTGGTTGCCGAAAACAAAAGGTTGACTGCCGAAAACGCAGAGTTAAGGCAGAGGGTAGAGAATTACTCCGTCGGGAACGAGGCTCTGATACTCGTCCAAAAGGAGGCTCTTTACACCCAACTGAAAAAGACGGCAGCAACCTATCAGAAAAGAATCGGTAAATTGAAAGAGGAACTTAAAAGAGCGGAGAAATGACACAAGAAGAACTTAGCAAGATTCCATTCAAATGCGTTGGACATCTTGCGATGGAACATGAGCATTGTATGACGTATGTCAGTGAAGACGGGCGGTTAGGTTTCTGCGACCACACACCAAGACGAAAGTCTGGAGGTTTCGGAAAAACCTACCATCACTATAGCATTGACGGAAAAGTCTATAAGACAAAAGAGAAATTTTTAGAAGCACTAAAAGATTTTAACCCAGATTGTAAAGTAGTACCATTATGGATACAAAAATAATGCCGTGGAATTACATGGAAGACTTGGAGAGGTACGGGAGGGAGAACAAGTGCTGCGCCGTAGGCATTGACGAAATGTCGATAACGTACGTCCAACCTGCTGATACGAACTCATCATCAGACGAGGTGCAGTCCATCAAGATTACCTCACGACTCGCTTGTTGTTGTACTGAGGAAGAGCCTGAGGCTTTCTACTTCGACATCGAGATACCCGAAGGGCATTGGAGTGTTGAGGACGGAGAAGAACTCAAAGCACTCATCGACGATTTCAAGACAAGGCTTTACGGAAAGAAAGGAGGCGAAGAATGACAAGAGAAGAAAGAGCATATTATTATGCGTCCAAGAAAAACCCATATAAATTTACAATCGGCGAAATAGCCAAGCACTATGATGATGGGTATCAAGACGCTGTTGAAAAAGCCATTGAACACATCAAGAATCATTGGAATGAAATCCTTGTATATGACTACAATCAATTTGGTGGGTGCACCTACAATATGAAGAAGACCTTGGATAATTTCCGTAAAGCAATGGAGGAATGAATTATGACCGAAGAAATGAAAGAAATACTTGACACTATTCAAGAAAGTTATAAACAGGGTTATAAAGATGCTGCTAATAAGGCTTGCGAGTGGTTAAAAGAAAATAAAGACCACCCTCTTATTGGATGTGAAGACCCTTGTTTAAGTGGCTATCTGACGGATGAGTTTATTTTGGACTTCAAAAAAGCAATGGAGGAATAGTTATGACAAGAGAAGAACAAATAAACGTAGTTGCTGTGAGTAACGGACTTGAATTTCGTAACAATCTCATAAAAGAATCAGTGTCTGAGGATATAGCAAGAATGTATTCGAATATTGCTATAACTTACTTTGAAAAAGGTGCTAAATATGCAGACAGAACTATGATTGACAAGGCTTGTAAGTGGCTTGAAGAGAATCTCTTAAATTATTGGTCACAAATAAACGCCAACAACACTGATGATTTTATTGAAAATTTCAGAAAAATAATGGAGAAATAATAATGAGTAATTGGATAGACTTTGATATGCTAATGATGGAATTAGACCTTCATAGACATAATGCAGCAAGAATAGTTAAAGCGTACGAGAAAATAAATAACCCTACTGATTGGGATAAACTTGAATGTAAAGAAGCCGTTGGCAGAATTGTAGTATCGGAATGTATTATGGCTTGGTGCAAAGATTTCAAGTTTTCTTCTGATGAAGTAATAGATATTATAAACAAAGAAAAGGAAGAAGAACAATGCCAAAAAAGATAAAAGTTTATTGTCCTTATTCTGTATTAGATTTAGAATGGAAAACATTAAAAAATCTTCAAAATATAACTTTTGAAAAACCTTGGTATTTAATTAAAGAAAAGGAGGAACAACAATGATAAGAGAAGAGATCAAAGAAGCAATAGAAGACCTTAATGAAGAGGTATTGTTGACAATTATTGAATGCTGCAAGGAACTCAACATCAAAGGTATGCAAATGTGCTTTTGGGATAGGGATAGTATAGAGGACGTTTTAGATAAAGTCTTGGAGGAATAAATTATGACAACATTTGAAATAATTATTTTAAGTATAATCTATGTATTTTGTTTATCATTTTCAGTAGAGATGTTAATGGAAACAGAATGTGGTAAATTTGAACGATTCTTATTGTTCTTGCTCATGTTGATAATCTCACCTATAGTTACAACTATAACAATAGGTATGTTTATTGCAGATATTATAAACAAATCAATGGAATAAAAAGTCATGAAATCATACACGGATTTAGAACAATCAAAGAAGTTGACAGAAATACTACCAATTAAAAGTGCTGATATGTATTGGCTTAATTGGCATATTGATTTAACAGAAACCAAATATGAAGTATTTGTAATTGATAAATCCAATAAGTATATAGATTTCTTCAACTCTTATGCTGTTGCCATTGATAATAATGAGATTATACCTTGTTGGAGTCTTGCAGCATTGCTTGGTTTAATGCCAAGAATAGAGCATATGAAACCTTTTATAGATTTAAATCCAAAGTTAGATTCAGAAGAAATTGCAATATATTATCATTCAGAAGATTCTCCATATATTGTAAAAGACAATCCTATTGATACAGCATTTGAAATGGTTTGTTGGCTATTAGAAAATGGAAAGATATGAAAGTTTATGTAGTTTTCCAACAGGGTAGTTTTAATACTCATCGTGAAGAAAAGAGGATAAAAGGTGTTTTTTCTTCTTATCAAAAAGCAGAAGAATGTATTTCAAATCTATCTTATGGTGATACAAACTTTTCAATAATTTGTTTTGAACTTGATAAAAAACCTAATTATTTTAATGCGATATGATAACAAAAATGTGCACTGATATTGACCAATCCAAAAAATTGGCAGAGATACTGCCACCTGAAAGTGCGGATATGAGTTACCGACCATATAGAGAAGAGGGAGGAATACCTGATTATGAATCAGATTTATGTCCCTATAGATTTGCAAGTTGGTGTGGATTTCCTTGTTGGAGTCTTGCAGCATTGCTTGATGTATTATCAGATATTACTGATTATTCCTTTGAACTTGTATTTCTAAAACGCACAACTGATGGACGTGGTGACGTATTAGAAAATATATATAGATGTTCAGTTGATATGAAAGACACATGGAATACGGAATCTCTTGATGCAATATTTGAAATGATAGTCTGGCTAAAAGAAAATTTAAGATCAATGGAGGAATAAAAAATGAAAGAAGAAGATATTAAAGTAGCATCTGATCTTTATGCATCGTTGTTTTCTGATAATGTAGATTTTCAAGTTAGAAAAGAGGCATTTATTATTGGAGCAATATGGATGAAAAAGCAGATGATGGAAGGCGCTGTTGAGTCAATAGTATCAATGACAAGCGGTGGATTGTTATTTGAGGATTTGCGTTATGAAGATGTTGATTACGCAGATAAAGTAAAAGTTGTAATCATTAAGGAGGAAAAAACAATGGGAAAAAGTTATTGCAAATTAGACGACAAAGGGATGGGTTTTAACTTTGACGGGTGTATCCATCCAGACATCATCTGTTCAAAATGCCATTTGTGGATTCCTAACGGGAAAGAAATAAAGGAGAAATGAGTATGAACAAAGAAATAATTTATTTCAGTGTGAACAATTGGTTTGAGGGGCGTGATTATCCACCAACTGAGAACTTTAACAAATGGCTTAGTAATGATTTGAATCAGAAATTTCGTGATGATAAATGGGCAAAGGAAAATAAATTGTGTATTTATTGTGGCTGTATTGATATGTCGCAAAATTATACGATTGCAGCACCTCGCTCATGGGTTGAGGCAAACTGTCCTGAATTACTGACAGATGATGAATATACTTATGAAGAATATGTATGTAGTGTTAAAGGTACAACAATAACAACACATACGAAGAAATATTCAGATTTTGTAGATTATCCTGATGAAGACGGACATGTTGAAGACAAAAGATTTGGATGGCCATATCCTGAATATTGTGAAGAAAAATTTGGAGTATGGTGGTATGACTATGAATCACAATTCTATGATAACGATGAAGAAGAGGAGGAATAAACAATGGATTATAAAATATACACAAGGGAAGAATATCTTGATTTTTGCAAGAAACGTGGTGTAAAGAACCCTCTTCCTGAATCACGAAGAAACAAGTTTACAGAAAGCGGTTATCCAACATATCCGCATGACAAAAATATCTAAATAAGGGAATGACTATGAACAAAGAATTAAATTGGTGGGGTGAAAACCTGGAAGAAGAAGTGTCGAGATACCTTGACAGTATAGTCGAATGGGGACAATGTGAAGACGAAGATGACCCCGATTATCTCATGAGCAAGAGCGATCTGATGGAGTTTGCATATCATTTCGCTAATTGGCAAAAGGAGCAGATATTAAAAAAAGCGATTGAAGTCACCATCAAAAACACTATTGGGAATAATGCGATTTTGAACGTGTTTCTAGTAGATGTTAATGAAGGAGACAAAATCAAACTAATAATGGCCAGGGAGGATAAATGAATCATGGATACAACGGAAATAATGTTGTGTGAGTGCTCCTCAATGGAGCATATTGTGTGCTTCGGGTTCTTTGAAGACGAGCCTGATGTGTATGTGAGTGTGCATCTTGCTAAACATAGTTTTTGGAAGAGATTAGTGCATGGTATTAAGTATATTTTTGGACATCAAAGTAAATACGGAGATTTTGAGGAGATAATACTTGGGTCTAAACAGTATGACAAGGTTATGAAAATTGCAAATCACTTAAAAGAATTTAAAGAGAAAAATGAAAGAAGAAATAGCATATGATATATTAGACGATGGCTCAGTACATTTCTATATCATTGTAGAAGGTAGAAAAGTCTCCGATTTTATTGTGCCACAAGAAATAATGGTAAATATTAGTCGAGATATAAAAAAAGATAAAGTTATAAAAATAGCGGAACATCTAAAGAAAAATAAATAATGGAGGAATAAACAATGGACTACGAACAAATGTATAAGGAGGCTCTTGAAAGAGCGAAAGAAGTTTATCACCGAGGTTACTATGTTAGTGGCGATATTGAACATATCTTCCCCGAACTCAAAGAGAGCGAGGATGAGAGGATAAAGAAACACATCATAAATGTTCTTGAAGATTGCTGGCAAACCTGTAAAAATATTGATTATGATAGTAGTAGGATTCAAGAAGATATTGCTTGGCTTGAAAAGCAGAAACCTGTTGATAATGTCGAGCCAAAGTTTCATGAAGGTGAATGGGTAACTAATGGTGATTACACTTGGAAAATAGTAGAGGTTAAGCCTTTGGATTACATACTCCAATCACAAGATGGCAATATGGTGGATGACACTATATCTTATGTAGATGAGCAATTCCATTCTTTCACCATCCAAGATGCAAAGGATGGTGATGTGCTTGCAGGTGGTGATTGGGTGTTTATTTTTAGGAAATTCCACATAAATGGTTTCCCAAAATGTCATTGTCATTATGACCTGACTTTAGAGGAATTTAAAGTAGATACTGATTCTTATATGGCTTGTGGAGGAGATATTTACCCTGCAACCAAAGAACAACGTGATCTTTTGTTTGAAAAGATGAAAGAAGCAGGATATGAATGGGATGCTGAAAAGAAAGAGCCGAAGAAGATAGAGCAAATACCTTATGGACAAGGTGAGGAAATTAGAGGAAAAGAAGAGAAGATTTCCCCTAAACAGGCGCAAGAAACAGTAATTGGCAAACTGAATGACGCCAATGTCCGCAAGGAGTTCAAGTGGGATTCAGAAAACAAAATCATGATTATCTACGGTGTAACCTATGAGGAGATGAAGGCATTGGATGATTTTATCTACTGTTTGAGAAGCGGAACAAAGTATCCTAAAGGAGAGAAGGGAGAAGAAGGATTTACATATCAATATCCTCCAACAAGCATTGGTCACAATGAGGGCATTAACACCCCGGGAAAGAAGCCTATATTCGTGGATGTGGATGACCTTCCTGACAATCCTGTTGATGCCTTTGCTAAAGGTGTTGAGAAAGCAAGAAGTGAGATGAAATCTGAACCACAGACAGTCACATTCATAGACTCTGGTACTATGCAAGTAATTGACAAACTGAATGGAATCGTTGATAAACTTGGTGATATTCATCAGGTTTTGTCAAAGCCTTTTCAATTTCCTTATTTGGATTATCCGCCACAAGGGCCTTGGTATAAGACGCATGGTGTTGAGAAGGTTACTCCTGTGACTTGTGAGACGCTCAGTGGCATTAAGAGGGAAAAGTCACCATTTAATTCGGAGGAAGACAATGAAGAATAACGACTTTTGGCTTGGTATGATATGCGTGTGGCTGATTCTGATGAATGTGGACAGGTGTCAAGAATCAGACAGACATCACTATGACCTACAAGACATACGATATGAATTAGAAATGTTGAGATATAAGTGATTATGAAAGCAAGTGAACTATCGATTGGGGACTGGGTGTTAGACACAGAGTTTGACATGAATGTACCTGACAAAGTGAGTATCATAGAGGACTGCGGACGTGTGTGGTTAGAAGAAAGGAACGTCTATCAGTCATTGGTGTATTGCGAACCAATCCCCCTAACCCCAGAAATTCTGGAGAAGAACTTTGAACCGAAAGGCGAAAGGTGGTATTGGGGCGATGAATTTTCCGATATAGACATCGACGAGTTCACCGATGGCTTGTGGGAGGTTGAGGTGTGGAACGTGGAAGTAGGCATGCTTGATTGCAAGATTTACATCAGTTATGTCCATGAGTTGCAACATGTTTTGGAACTTTGCGGAATTGACAGATTGGAGGTGCGAGTATGAAAGCAAGCGAGTGCAAATGTATTGTGTGCGGCAAGCAAGCGGTTGCCTTCTGGCCAGTGATTGACCCCGACATTCCCTCTCATCCCTATTGTAGGGAATGCTTGAACAATGAGAAGAAGGAACTTCTGATAAAACTATTTGGCAAGGAAGAGGGAGAGATGTGGATGGAAATGGATAAGAAAAACAGAAGGGACACTCCCTGAAAATGGTATGATAATTCCCCACCTGTGACAGCAGGGCAGAACTCTTTCTTTTTGTGAATTAGAAGTATAAAAGGGGGTGAGTACTTCGGGAAAGCCCCTGACTTTTCAACAGACGAACAAATGGAATCAGCGAAAGTAAATTGAGAATATGAGAAAAGTAATATTAACTAAGGACATCAAAACAATAAAAATGACAACCATCAAAATTCTCGACCTTCCACTCAAAAAGGAGTGGTACAATATGATTGAAAGCGGTATCAAAAAAGAGGAATACAGAGAGATTAAACCCTATTGGTGCAACAGATTACTCTATGGTTGTTCTTTGGGAATAGACGAATATTGGAAACCTGTTCTTGAAAAAACATTTAAGACAATAGATGAACATGGCGAAAGAATGCCAAAGGCGTTCAATCTTGAACATCTTCTTGTGTGGCAATATGGAACAAGGGCTTATACCCACGTCCGCTTCCGTTACGGATACACACAACGCACGATGCTCTATGAGATAGACAGCATCACCATCGGGCGAGGAAAACCCGAATGGGGCGCACCGAAAGACAAAGACGTTTTTATAATAAAATTCCACAACTATGAAATTGAGACAAGAAATCTGCGAGAAATGTAGGCATTGCCTTTCTTGTATGTGCGGAGATGAGTTCGAGGACTGTTTTATCAAAAACGACGGGCAGATTTCAAAATGACACAAAACCAATTTGCCCACTATGCGTATCGGCACTCGGAGGTGATGGTGTTCCACCAAAGCCATCCGCAGAAAGACATCGAAATGATGCTCATCGGCGTCGACTTTGACCACGAAATGTTCCACCTCGTCCCGTTTGACCTTGATTGGTACGAAGATAAAGCGATATGGGTGCCTTTCAAATTTGTCGATAAGCCGAGAAGGAAACCGAAGATGAAAGTAATATACTGTGAACAATCAATAAAAACGAAAGAAAATGAAAAATAACTTTTTTCACGAAGACCGATGCCCTAATTATGAGGCATCGTACAACGAGAGAACAAGAGAAGATTATATCGACTTTAACGAAGAGGAGGACAAGAAATGAGCACACAAGCAACAGGAATGAGAACCAACATGAAGGGCTTTCTGCGTTGGATGAAAAGAAATCCAAGAAAGCGGACTGACGGTTATTTCACTTTCGCGGGGAAAGCGTTGAGCCACGAGCAAGTGAAGAAAATTGTTGACTATGCCGTAAAGAATGGCTATGAGACAGACGCGGATATTCCCGGTGATGAAGTGGCAAAGATTATAGGCAGAGATAAGACGACGTATAAGGAAATTGACATTGACTTCAACGAAAAGGAGGACGAGGAATGTACCAAGTAGTTTTTATCGAAAAAGATGGACACGAAAGTTGTTGCCGCTTCTTTCATCACAGTGAGCAAGAGGCGAGGGATGAGGCTGTATCGTTGATGCACCATTCTTACACGGGCGAACACACAGTAGGATATTACATTAGGGAAATATGAGAAAAGCAATATTAACCATTCTGCTCATGGCTGCATCAGTCAGTCATGGGCAGACCATCAGCGAAGTGAGAGCGGAGATAGTCAGGCAAGGACTTCCGCACCCTGAGATAGTGTTGGCACAAGCCCGGATCGAGACGGGCAACTTCACGTCGAGGCGGTGCAAGGTTGACCACAATATCTTCGGGATAAAACACGGACGCCAATACGCCAAGTATCGGATGTGGCAGGACTGTGTGGCCGACTACAAGCGTAGAATCAGCAGCCGATACACTGGTGGCGATTACCTGATGTTCCTTAAACGCATCGGGTATGCGAAGGACAGGGACTACGCCCGTAAGGTCGTAGAGATAGTAAGAACATCAAAATGATATAATCATGACACAAGAAGAGCGTGAAGGTACATACAAAGAATATTTGGAAGAAAGAGAGAGTTGACTATGGAGTTACAATTAGACAATATCTACCGTTGCGACTGCATGGAGCGGTTATGGGAGATAGACGACGAGAGCATAGACCTGACCATTCTCGACCCGAATTACAATGATTGGGACAGGATGTGTGAGGAGGGGCTTATATGTCAGGCGGTGCGTGTGACGAAACCTACAGGCAACATCATCATGTTCACCAAGCAGCCGTTCGACTTCAATCTGCGCAACGAGATAGACCACATCTTCAGGCGTGAGATCGTTTGGACGTTCTGCAACGGCGGCGCATGGGTGAGCAACAGGATGCCTTTAGTGTCGTTCCAGAAGATTTATTGGTGTACGTTATCGAAAGACTTCTACTTCAACCCCCGTACAGGGCTGTCGTACGCTGACGGGACAAGAGACTTCAAGCGGTCGGAAAAGGTGTTCGATGGTTACCATGCGGAAGGCAGGCAGTTCACGAAATCGGAAGACGGCGTGTGGCTCAGAGACCATCTGCATTACAATAAACCGAGATTCGGTCGAATACCCGCGAAGCCAGTGGAACTGATAGACATAATTGTCCGCTGTTTCTGTCCTGACGGCGGCATCGTTCTTGACCCGTTCATGGGTAGCGGAACAACCGCCGTCGCAGCGAGAAAGCAGGGGAAACATTATTTGGGCTTCGAGTTGAGCGATGAATGTATCAGAATAACAAACCAACGGATATCAAAATGAGACCAACGGAAAAGACGGATAAGATTCGCACGACGGTGTACCGCAGGGAAGAGCGGGCGGAGCGGGAGCGGAAGACATCTGACCTCATAGCGTGGCATCAGGAGTGGCTGATGAGGAAGAAGGCATGAATAAGTGTAAACAATATTTTACGACATGAGAATGCTTAATGTGAAGAATGTGGATGTGAGGCGTGAGCGGTGGCGTGAGGCGTTCGACATGGCGTCGAGCGCGTATAACAACCACCACGCGATGCTGTCGATGGCGGCGGCGAGCGCACTGCTCGACTCGGCGGACATGATAGAGGAGAGCGTGTATTACAAGGGAAGGGCGAAGCAACTGCTGAACCGCTGCAAGAAATGGTGCGAGACGTATTGGACGCGGGTGCATGAGGTGTACGGCGACAGGTACGCGCTGTACATAGACTACTGCAACGCCTGTGTTCGCTCTGCGGAGCATGACATCAGGATGTTCTATTTCTCGATCAAGAGCGCCCTTGACCGTGAGCGTGTGAAGGACAGTGCAATAAAGGCGAGAATCTTAATCGTTGCAGAACTGATAAGAGTCGCAGCGACGTTCCATGAGGATTATTGGGAGTTGGCATCGGAACATTTGGGGCTTCCAGACCTCGGCAAACCTTATTGGTACGCCGACCATGCACCGTTGTTAAGGTTGTTCTCAGAGTTCGCTATTTGTGTGTGCTCTACCAAAGAGTCAAGAGTATTGGACGTGAACGAGGATTGCAAGACCGCCCTCCGTGCCATACTCGCAAAATGTGAGAACGATGACAAATTGGGATTTGCGGCAAGAGAGGCCATCTTGCAAAATGCGCCATACCACCCTGAATATGGCGATATGGTAAAAGCAATCGACGAGGAACGGAGGATGAAAATGGAACAAGATGGGAAAAAAGAGGAAATTGTACCAACTTTCAGCAAAGAGCAAATAAGAGAACAATTATCACAAAAATACAAAGTGAAATGAGCAGAATCTACCAATCAGCCACCGCTTTCGCGGCGGAAATATCAGATCAGCAACGGAGGAACATAGGCAAAGGTTACAACGAGAGTGAGAGGAATGCGATAACGACCGGTTATGCTTCCGGCTATCGTGCCGCCTTAATTGACATTGAGAAAGCGACGCACGACCTCTCCAACATCCGTCAAGTCCAGGAACTGATTAAAGAGTTACGGAAATAGTTACATACTCCTAATTAAGATATGACACCCACCCGAAAGGGGTAGAACTATGGTCTTTGGTTAGTCCATATTTGGACGCATCTACGTTTTGGTAATTTGAGCGGCAAGTGCTATATAGCATTCTGCCGCTTTTCCACAAAACCCCTCCGTCCTTCTCAGGAAAGAGGGGCAGACTCAAACTCATCTATTCACTTAAACCAAATAACCTATGAAATAAACACTATGAAACCTCTTTTTAGCGTTTGAGCCACTTTTTAATCTTTTCCTTGCAAGTCATCCAAAGCAACAAAAGAACAGCGCACAGGGCAAGCATCGCGATGATTCGCCACTTCCACACGCTCCACCATGACGGCTTCTTCTCGATGACCTGCTGATGCTCGTCAGTCTTGGAGATATACACCGTGTCCGTCTTCGTCTGCTTGAGTGTGTCATGCACCGCAACGAACCTGTCGCGCCATCGGTCTCGCCACTCAACGACCTTCAGCGTGTCTCCGTTCACCGATACCGTTATCACCTTCTCGGTCTCTATCCGTAGGGTGTCATGGCTGTGCTCGGTCTTGACCTTATAGAGTGTGTCGGTCTTGCTTATCCTTAATGTGTCATGCACAGCGACATATTCCGTGACGGTCTTCGTCTTACAACCTACAAGCATGTTGAGCAGCAGGAACAACACCAAGCCGCCAATGATGTACAGTGGTATTTTCTCTTTCATACGCACAAAAAATCAGCGGCAATCTCCGCATGGGGAATCACCGCTGATAATATCAATGTTCGTATGTCTTTTATTTTCTGCCTTCAGTAATCGCTTTGCTAACACTTATTGCCGCAATCTTGCTGTGGCTCGCGCATTGTTCGTTTCCTTTGGCATTGTGCTCCTCTATTCTGTCCGTGGCGATTGCTTCTGCAAGCATCACGCCTGCAAGTTCCACGCCCGTCAGTGAATCTCGAAGATTAACCTTTACAGGAAGGTTTCTCTTTTTCACGATCTCGCTCTTTGTGCCGCCAAGAATAGGCTTATAAATCGCGTTTGTGCATTGGCCATATCCTTGTCCTTCTACACCATGCGCTTTCAATGTATCAGTGTAAACGTGCCTTTGTGCGATGCCGCTTGTCCTCGTCTGTATCCAACTGTCGGTTTTACCTTGTCTCCTCCAAGTTGACACAGCCCTGTCAACCGCTTTTGACGGGTCTCGCTCCTCTTCTAAATTGCGAAGTTCAAGTTCAGCCCATCGGTTAATGATAGCCTCTCGCAGTTTTGCGTTATAACCGCTTGCAAGAATCAGGCAACCTTTCTTCGTGAGTTGATAAAAAGGTGTTTTCTTTGTCCCACCATTAGGTAACTTCCTGATAATGAACGATAAACCAAAATTGGTTTCTTGTACACCCTGCTCAATAAGTTTGCGTATATCACGCATAACATGCTGATGTAACTTGCCTGTCACTTTTGCGATTTCTTTTGATGACATTCGCTTGCCGTCATCGTACCCTCCTGCGCCATCAAATATGGCGAGGTCGTTGTTGAACTCACTGCGCACTATGCGTACACCCTCCGTAAAAATACGGTCAAGTAAAATTAAATAATTATCCATATATGAACTTGAAATACCCTTAGTGGTATTCGCCAACAAAGTTAATAAAAACTTTATGTTTTGCCAAATAAACAAGGTGGCAAAATTTCACAATTTAACCACCTTCAGATAAACAAGTTCATAAATGAAAAATTATATGATGCAAAGATACAGAAATAATCCGTACCTTGCAAATATATCAGCGGTAAATTCACCAAGTCAAAGACCACCTTATGTTAAACATTCCCCGATTCTTTAACACGTCGGGGCGGTCGTGTTATATTTTTAACGATTCCTTAACCCTCCCGTCGCTCATAGTAAGGACAGTTCTTCGGGTTACCAGTAGGCAACGGCTTGGCGCTGCCTATCCTGCAAAAGCCGTAGTCGTTAGCCCAATTCTCACATTGCTTGCAACTTCTCATATCACAAATACATTATAGTTATCAAACTCCCAAACAGCGTCACTCCGCAAATCACCTCAGCAAGAAACACTGTACACTCTGCTCTCGCCCATTTCCTGACACAAGGCTTAATCAGCATCAGCACCCACGCCACAAGCCACCAAGGACTGAGCACCGCCACACATATCTGTGACATCACCCCTGCGCATATAGCCAAGGTGTCATGCCACCTCTCAGTGTCTTTGTGTATGAGCGGAGTGGCTGATACCCCAAGCAGACAGGCCACTGTCAAAAATCCGACAAACCCCCATGTCTCAGGCAGTGCCTTCAGCATTACAGGAAGCATCAGTATGGCGGTAATTCCCATCCATGCTGACCACACCCACTGCTGCTTCTTCGGTAAAGCAAACACCAAGGATGAGAGGCTGTATGGTATGCCTCCCGATTTCCACACACCCAAGAGTGTGCCCGCTGCCACTATGACCAATGCCAAGTATATCATCCGAATACCAGTTTCTCAGGATAGCCTGTCGTGAAGTCATACTCGTTGATGTCCTCGATGCTGTCAAGGCTGTTGATAGCAGCCCTGTGACCCTCAGTCACATTCAAAGCATCTCCCGCATACACCTCCAAGGCAGTGAGCATCTGCTTCCATACAGTCAGGGGAAAGGTGAAACTCATACCGCCAAACCACCTTGTCATCTGCTCTCTGCCCACAGCCTCATTGGCACTAATCTGTGTGGCTATCTGCTGCCTTTCCTCCACATTCAGCCACATGGTCTGACCACCTATGGTGAAGGAGTTGACATCCTCAGAGGAGTCATAGGAATCCAATTCCCACAACTTCTCTTGCCTCTTCCTCACAAACAGTTCTTCAGGGGTAGGCTCAGGCTCAATCACCTCCTCATACCCCCATGCTGTCAGTTGCTCCACTGTGGGCACACCGCTGAACAGTGAGCCGTCATCTAACATTCTCGTCATTGCGCCACCGTTATATATGTGGCCTTCGCTGTCTTTATATGTCATAACCATTCCAAAGTATAATCACTGTCAGAAAGAATCGCATTGGTATTACCTGCATTGTTGAACTTGAAGTTAACGCTCACCCACACCTCATCTCCAGTATAGGATGACAGGTCTGCTGTCAACACCCCGTTCGTCCACCCTCCTGAATATGGACATGTGTATGTTGTGCCGTTCCTCACATAGACCGCAATAGCACAATAGTGTGATGAATTTTTCAAGGTGATTTTTATCGAATTACTCTCTTTATGTGGCAGAGTGTACCTGCTGCTTATTGATGACGGTGTACCGGTGCTCCAGGATATAGCGTTGTCAGAACTCTTGATTTTTAATAAAGTCGCCCTTGTCTTGTTAAAAGCATTACTGGATGTTATTTGTACTTTCCCGCTGTTATTACCAGTAATAGATTCGTAGTTAAGCATGACATCGTTATCACCTCCTGTTAGAGTTACTCCGTTAGGTGGCGTGTTAAATGTCGAGTTAACTACATCCCACAAGCCATACACGCCGTCTGCAATCCTCTGTTTTGGTTTGTAATCTCTGATGAGAGTACCGTTTTCATATACCTTGAAAGAAATGAATTTAGCGCAGTCAGAAACTGACGGAGTTCCATTGTTATTAGTCCCGAACAACAACATATTGTGCTCGCATTGGAAAGTAGCCGAAGTAGCGGTAATTGAGTAATCAGACCCCTCAACAGTCATGTACATCACATTGCCTTCATTGTAGCAAACCCAAGGCGTATTAATGTGCAATGGACTGCCATTATAAACGTTAGAACCAAAATCATACCGCGCAGTCCCACTACTTGCTCTTGCATAAAAACCGAAGTTCTTAACGTATGCGCTATTTCTTGCACCGAATATATAACTCGCATTAGTCGGTATCATTTCACACACAACCTGCGTGTTTTGATTCGGTTTGAAACCAGTATCAATATACCCTAAGCCAGATTTATTCTGCACATAGTACACATCTTTGTACGCTCCTCCCCCCTTCGGGCTCATCCCCCTTCTTCTCTCTACTGCTCTCATGATCCTGTGTTGATTTCCGCAGCCATGAGCACCCATGCTGCGCCATTGAACAAAGCATTTACTTCGTAGGTCTTTGACGCGTCAAGTTGGAAGCCGTCTTGATACACCACTGAATGAGAAGATGTGAAGGTCACATTAGGGCTTGAGCCTGTGGTCAGGTAGAACACGATGCTTGCCACCTTCGTTGTGTCAGTCACCGTGGGCAGTGTCACCGCCAATGTGCCCACGTCAGCCGTGAATCTGTAATACTTGTTGACCGAAGGAGCAAGTGATGTCGCGCTCACGGTGATGATGTCCATCTTGTCCTCCTTGCCTGTAATATCTGGTTGGGTGATTGTCACCTCGGTAATACTCGTCACCTGACCCAAAGTGTTCGTGGTTATCTGCGGAACCTTTGTGGCTGTGCCCTTTGACGTGTAGGCTGTCTGAGTAGTCAAGGTGGGTTGCAAGCCTTGTATCTTACCGTCTGTCCTGAAATAATAGTTGGTGCCGTCGTAGAATATGATGTAACTACCCGCGGGCAACGTGTAGTTACTCGACGATGACGCGCTGCCGTTGATGTATACAGGCTTCGCGCCAGTTGAGTTCACGTTGAGTGTCAGGGCTGACGCCGATGTGTTGGCTTGGCCGATGAGCACATGCAGATACGAATTAGCCGTCGCTACCCACAGTGAGCATGAGGCGACCTTTGCAGCAGTCCCTGCTGCCGTTGTACAGTATGCTGACGGATAGTACTGTGTCTGGTTGACCCATTTCAGGTCGTAGTTCGTGGCACTGTTCTTGGCCAACACCTGACCCGCATTGCCGCCTGCGGGGACTTCATGAGCACTCGTCAGGTAGGTACTGGTGTCAATCGTGCCGTCGTTCTTGACAAGTCCTGATGTATCGCTCTTCTGTATGCAGTTTGAAACATCGGGCTGCGTGATAGTCACCTCCGTAATTCCTGTAACCTGACCAAGCGTGTTGGTAGTTATCTTTGGCACTTTCGTGGCACTACCCTTTGATGTGTAGGCCGTTTGCGTGGTGAGTTTAGGCTGATAGTCCGACAACTTTCTTGCGCTGCCGTCACTCACCTCGTCAAGTGTGTATGTCGGCTTGCTTTCTGCCTTCGCCCAACTCGGCACCGTCGGGTCTGTCTCTGTGAAAGACTGCAAGGCCGTGTCTGCCTTACCTAACGAAGTCTGCACACCCGATGCGAGGTCGGTCTTCGGTATTCCGCCCGACGGCTTGCTGTATGTTCCCGTGTTCTTCGTAAAGCCCCATCCTGCCACAGTGCTCTCTGTCACCTCGGTTGGTATCGTCGGCTTATTGGAAAGGTCATTGTACGAGCCGCTCGTTGCCACCGTTGCGAAAGTCGGCTTATCGGTGATGTCATCCCAATCAACCTCGCCACCAGTTCCCGGGTCGCCCTTGCAATAGATGTCGGTTTTCACATACGCGCCGTTCGTCCAATGATAGACGTAGTTATCCTCGCCGATATAGTCAGGGTGCGTGGCAATAACGATTGCCGCCTCGCATTCAGCCGTGATTGTGTTCAGATCAAGCACCTCGTCGATGTACTCTTGCAGGGTCTTGTCAGCATGGCCGGGCAGTTCCTTCCACATCTCATAGGCGTTCTTGCCCAACTGCGTGGCCATCGGTGTCAATTGGAACGTCATCTCGATGTCGGCTGATAACTGACACTGCACCACGTCGTAGGTCGTATGTGCCTCACCGTTCGACTCCACCACTGCGAAGACGGGGGTCTCATAACTGCGTCTGTTGGCAAGACCGCCGCCTGTCAGTTCCTTGTCGCACACCACCTCCACGCTGTACGTTCCGCAGGGTATCGAGCCAGATATCGACAGCACCACATGACCGCTCTGGTCAAGAGCCACCACAACTTCCGTCTCGACCTTCTTATACGCTGACAGCCGCCACACCTTACAAGCCCAAGCGTCGTAGGTGCTCAGGTCGATAGGTGTCTCCGTGCCGTCGGTATTCTTCTGCTTCAGGGTCACGGTCATCAGCACCGAATTACCCCTTACCCAACTTAATCTGCTCATATCGTATCTATATATTTGATGATTCCATTTACATGAATATCCGTCATGATGCGCTTGCCCTCCTCGCTCATCAGCCAATCAACATCGGCTTTGTTGTCCTGCATGAGATTCTCCGTCAAACAAGCAGGGCATTTGGTATTTTTCAAGACGTAAAAGTTCGACTCAAAGTCCGCGTCGCCATCCTTCCAGTCGGCCTTGACCTTCTCTCTGCCGGGCAGCAGTTCTTTAGCCGCCTCCCAAATACATGTAGCCAACTTGTCGCTTTTGGTCTGGCCTCTTGAAGTCCACACCGTCCAATACGATGCGTCCGTCCACTTGTCGCCCATGCCCGCTGCGTTGATGTGTATCGACACATACAGGGCTTGCTTCGCTTTCTTGCACAAATTGTTCACACATTGCACCCTGAAAGCCAATGACGGTTCATAATCCTGCCTCAAGTCCACCTCGACGTTGTAGCCTTTCTCCTTCAGCGCGGTCTCCACTCTGCCAACTATCTCCCTGCTCCAAGCATACTCCCTCAGTCTCCCGTCGGGACTACGTTTGCCTTTGGTGTTCTCTCCGTGTGCCGTACCCAAGATGACAAGCACATCCGACTTAGGCTCTTCTTGCTGCAATGCAGACCATGTGAGCGCACCGACGATCCCGTCAGGTGTCAGTCCGTGCGACCGCTGAAACGCCACCACAGCCTCATGTGTGCCGTTGCCGAAGACGCCGTCTGCTTCGATGCCAAGCAGCATCTGCAACCGCTTCACGTCCTCGCCAGTGCTACCCTTCCGTATCATCACTCACCTCCTTTTTATTGTTGACATAATCTTTCAGGATGGGTATCTTCTCGGTCACCTTCAGCGTCAGCACATAGTAGATGACATCCACCACCTTGTAGAGCGGTGTGCCGTCGCGCAACACCACCTTCAGGTTACGGCAGATATTTATCGTGTACGCCCAAATAGCCAAGTAGCAGATATACGTCACGCACTGGATGGCTCCCGACTCATTGTGCATGAAATGTCCGCACACATACACACAGGCGGCAAGCGCGAAGAAGATGAGGCAATGAACGAAGAACTTAAACGCCTTCTTCCATTTCCAACCCAACCCCGACACCATGTCTGCCGTCAGCCCGAAAATAAAGTTGACGATGAACAGCACAACAATCCCCGTCATGAAATCCTGAATCGGCGACAGGAAACTCACCACCGCCGTTATCAGGTTCGCGATCACCATTCTTACCTCATCCATAGCCAAAAATCCTTATACATCATAAATAGGTATATCCACTTCCCTGTCATCACCCCAACCGAATCTTGTACATACCAACTTGTTGTCGTCGGTCAGTGTAATAACATCGAAACATATCTCATAAATAGTTCCTGTGGGTGATGTCGGTCTGCCCTCGTTCGTGACATCCCTCGGAGACTGCAACCGCGTTGCGTTGTCGGTGTTCACTGCGACATAGAGGATGCCTTGCTCCATCAGCGTAGGCGGCGTCTCTGGCTCAGGATACAACCTTGCGAGTTGCCAATCCGTATTGTATTGAAATTGGAAAATCCTGTCCTTATGATAGTGGCCTCCGACAATTATCACACGGCCTGTATGATTCGATGATGAGAAATCGAATGTCCTGCTTGCCGAAGACGACTGCCCGCTAAGCAATAACGTAAGGGTCTTGGTCGTTTCCGTCGTGTTCGTGCCGCGCATATTCACGGAGACGGAGGTTCTATTCTTGAATGCGTTGAGAAGTTTCACCATGTTACGGCAGTCACTGTCGCCGCCGTCCATCGTCCACTCATGACCAAGTATCACTATATCGTAGTCGGATGGCGTGGACAGCAGCACCTTACGCAGCCAGTTGAACTGCAATGGTATGAAATAACTCACGCCTGCCCGTATGAGATTTCTTGTAGCCCAACCCGCGTTGCCTGTCTCGAAGATGATGTACCTGATTTTCCGGTATGTATCATCGTAATGATAGTGCAGACGCAGCCACGCCTCGCCCAATGCTTTCAGGTCGTCGGTCAATGTGTCCTCCTCGTCGGTCGTGTTTATCTTGGTCTTGTCATTCCATTGGGCGATGGTCTCCTCGTCAAAAACCACCTTGTGGTCAATGCGGCCAACCGTGCGCTTGTATATTTCGCGGTCGTCTATCAATCCGTTTGCCGCCGTGGTTGAACCCGCGTTAACAGCCATATAGTTCGCGTCATGGTTCCCGCATACCCACAGGGAGTTGTCCCCGAAACAGGAGAAGAAATCATCGGCATAGACAGACAAGTCATTCGCCGCATAATACTTGTCGTTTTCTCCATGACCGCTTGCGCTGTTGACCGCATCGCCTCCGAAGATGACTGTGCAACCACCAAGACGTTTCTGCACATACGACGCAATCCAATTCACCCGCTTGGCGGGGTTGTCCTTCCAATGGGTGTCGGTGACAAAGATAAAGTGCTTGCCTCTCGGTACATTTTTAATTTTCCCGTCAAGGTAATTCATATCGTTGTATGACGTCGGGGATGAAGGCGTCGTGAGATAATACGACCAATTGTCTACGATATGCTTGCGAAGCAACTTACAGTCTTGGTCATTGTTCGTATTGCTCTCAGAGATTGACACCTCTTCATTCTCAAGAGCGGCGACGCGGGAAGTGAGGCCTTCCATCGTGTAGGATTTGGTGATGTTGATGACGCACACCGTAGATTTGCCGTAATAACTGACGAACACCCTTTCCGCTCCTTCTGGAGGCGTAAGGTCAAATGTCCTCTTGGTACTGCTCTTGCTGTAGATACAACTGTCAGGGACGAGAAAATACCATGATGTATATTTGTTGAGTTTACCGACGTTGGTATAACCTTCGGCATCACTCCATGCTGACTGTTTAGCCCATGCGAGAATACATATTTTCGCTTTGGCCGTACCGTTGAAATACAACGAGCCTTGTACCCTTGACACATCATCGACGGGTATCATGTAATTAACCACATTGGCATGGTTGTACATATACCAATCACTTGCGTCGGTTTCCTTGCCGATATAGTATGTACCCTTAGAAGAGTATACCTTCGTTCCGTCAATAACCTGCGTGATAGAACCTCCGTTTACGGTTACGGTTAATTCGTCAAGTCCGACTTGCTGACTCTCCACCATATTGCCGTCAGGCACCATCTCCTCTTTTTCGGCTACCGTTTTCCCTTCAAGAGCGTCCGCTGACGAGAACACCGACACACCATCAAGCACCACGCCGTCGGCTCCTTTCAGACTTGCGAGCCACTGTTCCTCAGTGCCCACATAGCCATTTTCAACAGCGACACCATAAGCGGTGAGTGAACGGAGAAAATCTTCTTCCGTCCCCTCATGGCCTTGTTGTAGCCACACTTGATAAGCAGAATAGAAGTGTGCCATCTGCTCGTCGAGTAGGTCGAAATTGGCATTTATTGCATCGACGGCATCGCCAAATCTTCCTGTTTTCGGTACTATATTCAAATCACCCATATATCAATTACTATTATATTTCGTATAAAGATTCAAGCACAGGGCTATACAGATAACCCCATGTGGCATTATGAACTGCAACTATTTTGAACTTAGCCATCGTGTTGCTTCCTATTCTTTTCTCACGGGTCGTCTGTGTTGTGAAATTAGTAAACTCCTCAATGTAGTAGTCAACACCGCTGATGTTAAACACAGTAAACTCCAACCCCTCATAGTGAAGTGTTGACGGATCGCTCGCTATAAGCCATGAACACACATATACTTTTCCGTCAGTAGGCATATAATACAGTTGGAGGCTAACTTTTGGATAGTCGCCTATGAAGTAATAATCACCACTTGTATTATCCTTTTCAAAAAGCATGTTGAAATCAGTACTGCCGAAAACATGCTTCGGGAGCATTCGTATAGTTCCAGAAATGTCTGCGTTAGTGAGATGTGCTTTTCCTGTGAGGAAGTTGAAGTATATGTTAGGAACGAATTTCAGCGGGTTGTCAGGATCTTCAGGGTCAAAATCTTCGTAGTTGTTGGTACTAAGTCCTGCCGCCGTCCTTCCATATTGGCTAATCATATAATCACCTGAGAATATCGCGCTCGCTATCTTTCCCAACTCTTCAACAAGCATATTGACAATTTTCAGTGTGCCCGAGTTATCTATTGAGAAAGAGCCGTTTGGACTTGTTATATTCTTAAAGATACCGCTTAATGCCTCGACCTCCCCTTTGAACTTGCCACCAAGAGCATACACATAACCACGAAGGATGACATCTTCCATTATCGCCCTACCACCGTGCGTTACGACAAACTTTGCGAATGTCTCTAAATCTTCTGATGTGGGTTCTCCTGTCGGGTTGTACTTGTAATAGTCTATCGCATTGATTGCTTGTTGCAAAGTACCACCGCCCCATGCGTAAGGGCTATCTCCGTTATTCATAACACCACTAAGACCGCCTGTTTCCGTGCTCATCTTATACACACCATCGTTGTTGTCACGGCGAAACATTCCCATCTTTAACATTTGTGTCAAGACAAGTCCACCGTTGATCGTGGTCGATGCCTCGGTTATGGCTTTGCGCAGATAGTCGTTCGCCATATCCTCTAATTTCGCGGAATCAGGGTCTAATGGCGAGCGTGACCATTCGACAGGCAGCGTCCCTTTAGTTAAGATGATGTCAGATATGATACATGTTCCTGTCAAGGCTACAGTTTCAGCACTATTAGCCGATTTGAAGGCAATATCATAACGGGTACGCGCAGGAGTCAAATTGATACTTTCTGCATACCCTAAAGCGCTTACGGAAACATTATTACCCGAAGCGTAAAACGACAGCATGTACCATTCATTGCCACTTATGTTCTCTATATACTGAGATATGTAACCATTCGTCAAAGATACACATCTTCCGCTTTTCGCATCGGAATAATCTGTCGCTTGCGCATTGTCGTACTCCCAATGATTAAACGGGTCGCTCCATAAAAGAGTGTCCTCTGTCATTTCAACATTCGCTGCGGAAGGCTCGCTTTCGTAATCGCCAGTGAAAGCCGTGTTCCGTAATAGATTTCCTTCCTCGGTGCCCAAATCGTTAACAGGGCGGCCATCTGCCAATGTTGAGCGCACGGACAATGTTCCTGTAAACAGATTACCGTTGCCGGCTATAACATTCTTCCGATTAGATTCTGTTATAGTAAATGAGTTGATGCCTGTGTAAGACGCGAACAGCGGGGCTTGTATGCCCTGCGCATGTCCGAGATAAGGAGCAGTGTCGATAAACGGAATATTGTATGCGCTTATGATGATTGCGTTCTGTCTTGACGTGTCCGTGCGGTTTCCGAGCATGGATATATGATCTCCCGCCATTACGCCCGAACTCCCATCCTTACAGTCTGTCAACGATAAGTCTATCCAATGACATGTCAAACTTACACCGTCAATATTCTTTTCAACCGTGTCGTCAGATACGCCTACTACCAATCGCCAATAGTTGCGGGATGTTCCACTTGTCGTATCAAACTCATAATGCACCGCCTGATCTCCGATTTGCCATTGGTTGTCAATGGAACGGTCGCTGTCTTGCGCTTTGAAGAAAACACGCAAACGGTCATTTTCGCCAGGTACAGGTTCAACGAGGTCGGCGATACAATTAGCCGGTGTTATCACCATTTGCCCGCCAACGCTCTTCACCTCGTCAATAATGAGGTTAAAGAAGTGTGCTTCTTGTGCTGTCAGAGATTCAAACAACGCATTTTGTGCGTTGATGTCACGCAAAACTGCGTCACCGTTCCCGTCGATATAGTAAGTGCCATCGCCAAGGGCGATGCCCTGTAGGAATGTGATAACACTTTGTGCGGTGTCGGAATTTAGTTTCGATAGGAATAAGTCGCCACCGTAGGAAGCGATGAACTCACGTATCTGCGCCGCAGAAAAACCGCCGCCGCCGTGATTCACAAACGAGGTGAGCGACGAGATTTGATTCTGCATACGTTGTATCGTGCCGACCTGTTTGTCGTTCCGGAGCGTCACCTCGTATGTCGGTATCATACCGTTGCCGCCTTCCTTTATCCGTAAGGAATCAATGAAGACGCTGCCGCTGATATCTAAGTCTCCGTCTTCAAACAGCATAACGTCGCCTTCTTTCAATGTATCGTGCAAAGACCTACTATCTGAGGCTATGGCCATATCATGCTGTCGTGCCATAAAGATTTCATCTACTTTCGGAAGGTAGGTGTAACGCGTGTAATTATTTGCTAAAAGCCATGCTATGCTTTTACGGAGCAACTTCACCGACGCAGCCCAAATATAACTTGTGTCGGTCATATAGATACCTGTCAACACGAAGTGGTCACCAGTGCGTATCTGATACGGCTCATTATCCGTCGGAACATCACCGACAGAAGCGTTATATGAATACGGAAACCATAAATCAAGTAAATCATCATGCTCACGTGCGCATGTGCATACCCACGTGCCGTTGGCGTTCTGACGTACAGCGGACACCGAGAACTCTCTTCCTCCGCAATATCCGTCCTTCATGGCGATAACCATCTGACTGTCTCCGTTCTCAAAGGCTTCTTTCAGGTCAAACCCTAAATCCTTCAGTGTGATTTCAAAGTCTTCAGGCTCTGTGTCACCTTCGCCAAACACGCCGTTGTCTGTGATAACAGTAGCGGAAACAACCTCGTCAAGCCTTTCTGTTGATGTCGTGCCGTTTAGATCGCCGACGGTCATACCCTCGATTGACGGATATACTTTCTTCAGCCCGTTGTCGTCGTTTTCCTCCGTGAAAGAAACTGTTCCTTCTTTGATACCGAGCACTGTGAAATTATCCGCGAGTAAATACGGGTCTTCAGCGTCTTCAGAGAAGAACACAGGACAATACCCGTCCAATTCCATAAAAACGCTATATGCGCTTGTCGGGGTCTTGCGTATGTCAAACAACGTCTTGTCGTTATCACCGTCATACCGCCATTGACAAATGTCGTCCAACGCGTATTTCGGAAAACCAGGAAGCATCAGGCAGTTTATTGCCATGTTGTTGGGCATCAGCCCTTCGCCTATTGTGGCATAATAACGCAACGGCATGTTCTCTGTATCGCCATAGGCTGTGAGTTTGGTTACAACAGCCTGCTCACTGTCTGCCACGCGCTCTATCTCATACAGGCCGTTGTCCTTGCCGTACTTGAAAAGGTGATTGGTCGGTATGCCTGCCGCTCCGACAACGCAAGTCCTGTTCCGCATGGTGAAGTTAAGCCCGAACTTCTCTTTTATGTTAGCCAACGAATCCCATACGCTCACGTTGTTGATGTCGATAACAACATCAAATTTCTCACCTTCCGTATAGAAAGATGCATCTTCGCCATAAGCGTCATTATACTCACTAAGTGTTACACCACGAGCGAGAGAGCGAGCCTTGTTCGGGGTGATAAATTTCCAATAGTCATAAGGGTTAAAACCGTTGTCTTCACACCACTTATCCGTGTTCGCTTGTAAGCGGTCTGCTAAGTCGTCAATATTGACGGCGTAAAAAGAGAATGTAGGAAGTGATGTGTAATGGATATGGTTATCGCCTAAGACAAGATCACGGAAACGTATCTGCGTCAATTCGTTTGATAGCGCATAAAAACGGATGCTGTCGTATGAAAAGCCTTCGCCATGCGTTCCGCGCCTCGCTTTTTTTATTACTGTAGGGTCGTAATCAAGAACGAATTTTTCGCCTCGGTATAATATATAATCACCAAAGGCAAAATCAACTGGTTCTGCGCTCTTCACGCTGATTGTCACAAAGCAACTGCCCATCCACGTCCCTGAGTATTCGGGTGCTGTAGATGAGTGGAGCCTTATAGCCCCTGACTTCGTATAAATCAACCAATTATCCATTCCGAAAACAATCCTTTGCAAAAATAATATATTTCCTTTTTATTGCCAAACAAAAAAGAGGAAAATTTAATCATATTATCTCACAGATATATATTCGCCGGTCGGAGACGCCCTGTGCAGTATGTCGTAAATACGGTCTGCGGCATCTGCATTGCGCATGGTGTTATCCGCAATCTGACGTTGATACATCACCTGTTGCTCGGCAATAACGCTCATCCTCCCTACGTTTTCCATTATAGACGGAAGGTTGACTGTGAGCATCTGATTGTCGAGTGCGACATGTGCGCGAATGGCGTTCACATAACTTAATAACAATCCAGTCTCTTGCTCTGTGAAGTCACCGTGTATGACATTCTTGTCGGATGATGATGTCCTACCGCCAGAGATGGCATCTTTCAGCGATGTCCCGAACATCTGTTTGAATGCGGGGTCAAGAACATCCAAAATGCCTAACGTTGCGTCAACGGCGTTACTCGTCGCATTTAGTATCTCTGTCGCAAAACGCGTGACACTGCCTTCGTCCAACCTACCTTTTTTGGTATTCATCTCATCAACGATGGCGTCAAGCGTGTCTGACAACGCGCCCTCTATCACCTTTTGAATGATAATGTTCTTTGTGAGGTCTGCCATAAGATTTGCAGCCTTATCTTTCCACGCCTGAACAGCATCCTCGCCCTTCGCCCATGCGTCAACGAGCGCGTCTCCTAAGTCTTCTGCCCACGATTTGATGTCTATATCGTAAATGGTCTTTGCCAAATCTTCAGCAAAATGCCTGATTTCGTCATCAATCTCACGTATCTGTTGCTTATAGTCGCTCAGTTTACTTGCGTCGCTGTCTTTCTTGTCGCTTTCTAACTCATATTGACGCTGTATCTCGTCACGCTGTGCGAGCATTGCTGCATAGGATGCGTCATAATAAGAGTTGGTCCTCTTAGCCTCGAGGTATGCTTCTTTTGTCGTGTCCGATATTCCCTTGCGCCACGTCTCAACACCCGTCCAGAAATTAGTGGTTCTCATCTCACCACGGAGCATACTTATCGCCTCACTGTTCGCGGTTGTTTTATAAATACCGCCCAATGTGCGTCCAAGCAAAGTTTCGAGATTTTTTGTTAGGTTTTCCATTTCTTTCTGACGTGCCTGACTCGCCTCAATCTCTTTTTGCAGTGCGGCATCGTGCATGGCCGCGACAGACGATATAAGGCTTAACGCGGCTGCGGCTGCGGCGCCATAAGGGCCGGCAGAACCTAACGCCTTCCCTATGCCGCTATCCTCGCCAAACATGTCCGCTAACGAACTGAAACCCGCTGCCGTTCCTGCCGCCGCTCCAAGCGCATTGCTACCCGCTTTGAAGAACTCTGATATACTCATGTCGCCAAGTGTCTCAAATAACTCGACAACAGGGTCTAACACATCTTGGAACGCCTTGAACTTGTCAGCAATTCCTTTCAGCCGCTTGTTGAAGTCTGACATGCCTTTGCGCCTTGCTTCTGGCGTGTCACCTGTAGATATTTGCGTGACGGTCTTGATTAAGCCTTTGAACGGGTTTCGGCTAATCTGCTCATTACGCAACTTGTCAAGAGCCTCGTACAACGCCTTGACCGACTCCTCGCTTGCTTGAATATTTGGGAGAAGGTCTTCAAGTTTTGTTATCATGCCGCTGATGGCTGCGTCCGACATACGGTCGAGGTCGCTGAACATCTCGCCCCACCCTTCCGTCGTTTTCTTAAACCAGTCCCAACGGGCCTTTGCCATTTCCATCTGCTCATTTTTGTCTGCATTGGAAATAAGGCTGTCTTTTTTGTCTTGCGACAAGTTGTTATTGCCGTTGATAGCGTCGCGCGTCCGCTTGTATTTCAGGGCAATAGTGTCAAGTTCCGTCTCGAGACTTCTTGAGTTTTTAATGGCTTCTAAAAGCAGGCTTACGTTTTCTTCTTTCAGTTTCGATGAAGCCTCACGCCACCTCATCAGTTTTTTATAGATTCCGTCTTCTGCCTTTTCTAATATTCCGATTTCAGCCAGTTGCTTGTCGTCCATGTCGAAGATGTCAGACATGGTTACGCCTACCGCATTAGGAAGTTTCTTCAATGCGTCTTCTATCTCCGAGCGCAACTCTTCCTCAAAGTTGTCAAATGTGACTATATCGCCGAACGCTATCTGTGAAGATAATGTCCTGTCGCCTGTCACGTCAAGCACCTTTTTGAAGAGGTCGTATTGTTTGCTCCGTTCTTTCAGTTCTTCTTCGAGGTGTTTCAAAAGTGCGTCAGCGTTTTCGGTCAACACCTTGTTGTCTATCTCAAACATCGCCTTTTTAATCTCAACCCTGAACGCTTTTCGTGCCTCTGTTGTAGCGTCTGTCTTAGAAAGTAGATTATCGAGTGCTGTACCCAACCCCTTGCGCACGTCAACGAGTAATTCTCCGTTTTGACCGAACAGGCTTGGGAACACACCCGACTCCCTGATTTTAGCAACAGCGTCACTGCTCTTCATGTATTTCAGTTGCTTCTCGTATTCGCGCCAGAACTCTTTCAGTTCATTCAGTTCATTGCGCCAACCCTCCAATATCTTGTCGGTGGTAGATTTGTTACCCTTGCCGTGCCTGTCTCTTAACACTTTGCCGCCTTGTGTCGAATCTGAAAGCGTTCCACCTGTCGCCTTAGACCATTTCGTCGCATTGCTGAATATGCTGACCATACTATTATATTGGTCAACCAACATCTTTGCCTGTTCTTTCATATTCTCGGGCACTTTTGATAGGACTTCGTTCAAGTCTAACGTAGAAGGAGACTTAGTGTCTATAGTGAACCCGAACTTCGCCAAAATAGGTTTAGCGTTGGCGAAATAATCAATAGCATCTTTATAGGCTTCGCGTATTTTCTGAATGACCTCGCTGTAGTTGGACGCAGACTTAATATCTATAACCCAATCTTCTTTTACTAAGTTTTCTAATTCGTTTTTCACAGCAGACATCTCGGTGTTCGTCTTAACCATATCAGTCTCAAGGTTGATATGGAACTTCTCGCTCGCGAGTTTCATAATCATCTTTCTTACCTCTTCAACAGAAAGCCCTGCTTTCGTAAGCAAGTCGGAGAATGTTTGTGTGACCGCTTCTGAATATGCGTCGAGTTGCTCTTTTGTCATGGTGGCAGGGTCAATGCCTCTCGATATCAAATACGCAGGCAACTTTTCTGCTGCTTGTGACAACTCGGTAACCATGTTCTCATATTGCGACTTGTAATCCTGCGCCCATTTAGAGAACATTGAGTTTGTGTATGGGTTATAATTGTCGCTGTCATATATGGAGACCTCTTTGAAAAGTTCTACGGCTTCCGCATATTCCTCTTGTTGGTTTGTAAGCAACCGCATCTGCGCCACGGCGTCATTAAGGGAAATATTCTGCTCTTTAAGCGCGTCTGCAAACTTCTGACTACCACGTGCGGCGGCAAGGCTCGCTGTCATACTGCGCCGATACTTTGTATAAACTGCGCCCAAATTATCACTCTGTTCCTTCCATGCGTCCTCGAAGTCTTTCATGTCGGTGAGCAGATTATCGTCAAACCAACCGTCATCTGCGGCATCTATAGCAGATGTTAAAGCGTCGCCGACACTGGGCAAATATTGCATTGAGTTCATCACGGACATTGCCTTATCCCTCAACTCATCATAGCGTTTGGCGAGTGTCATTACCGCTTTTCCGTTCTCGTCAGTTGCGTATGCGGCTTCAAGCATTAAATTCGGCGTGGCAGAATACTCTTTGATAAACTGCGTCCATAACTCAATATTCTTCTTCATCGTCGCACCGTCAACCTCAGAAGACATGGGTGCTTTTATCTCACCCGCCTTACGTCCGAAAGCCTCAATATCTTCCGCACCACTTCCAAAGACCTTGAACGACATGCCCGTTTGCTCCATAACTTTACGGACATTCTTCGCCCCTTCTTCTGCGCGGTTGAAAATACTGTCATTAAGTTCTTCCAGTTTGGAAGTTTCTTCTGACTGTTTGTATATCAGATGCGTGAATGCGGATATCAATACGAATATGGCGTTTTGCCAGTTAAACACCATGCTGATAAACTTGCTTCCGACATGGGTAAGGGTTGATGTTACTTGCGCTAATGCGACATTCCATTTCTTTGCTGCCAACGCCGCGTCTATCTCTGCCTGCGTAATACCATGAATGCCAACAAGTGCTTGCGCCTCGGCAACTGTAAGTTTCTTCATGGCTACAGTCCTAAGAACCTGTTCTTTGTTGACGATTCCCGCCGCCATAGCCTCCTCCAAATCTGCCGCAGTGAGCGTTTTTGCAGATCTCCACTTTTGTAACTCTGCTGCTGTCAATTCGCGGTAAGACATGGCCACCTGAAGGTTACTGACCTGTTTTTTCTTATCGGCCATGATACTTTTAATGGTCATCGCGGTATTATTGCCGAGCGCGGTATTACTTAGAAGGGTGGTGACCCTATACGCGCCCATAGTCGCAATACCCAAAGAAAGCATGATTCCAAATTCGCGCCAACGAGTTGTCAATTCCATCAGCACCTCTGCCGTACCCTTCAACACATCACCGACGTAACTCTCAGCCAAATCACCGTACATGATATCCATAGAGTCTCGGAGGTTCTTCCACTTAGCCGCAACACTTTCGGATATCTTCTCCTGCATGTTATAAAACATTCCGTCAGCGTCGGTCATTCGTTTGATTTGCTCAATCACGTCATCATAACTAACCTTACGCTCGGAAATTCTCTTTTGCACCTCTGCTGTGCTCACCACACGTTTCTCAACCTCCGTGTAATAATCAGCAAGCATTTTCAGCATCGGGATGTTATTCATGGAGAACTGGCGGAGGGTGATACCCGTCAGATAGGTTGCACTTTTGACGTGGCCGATAGCCAATGCCAATCGGCCTATGTCCTGACCCGCGCCCGCCGAAATGTCTGCGAGGCGTTTTGTCATGTCAAACAACTCACTCTGCTCAATGCCGTAGGCGGCTAATTGTTTGGAGTATTGGTCTAACTCAACCACGCCAAACGGCGATTTAACGGCTAAGCCTTTAATCTTGTCAAACAAATCGTTTGCTCGGGCGGTATCGCCAATGATAGCACCCATAGATATACGCTGCTTCTCCAACTGACCGCCGATTTCAATCACGTTGTCAAGGAATTGTCTTGCCGTACTCACACTATACATACTGAGCATCATGCCGCTAAGACGGCCACTGATGTTTACGCCGTTTGCAAGTTGGGCATTCAGGCTGACAACGGAATCCGCATGGTTACGCGCCGCCCATGCAGCATCTTGCTGTGCCTTCTGTAAACGGGCAAGACTTAAGGCGTGTTGGTCTGCCATGCGCTGTTGTATCTCGGCTGCTCTTTGCGCACGGAGCATTCCCGCTGTCATGTTATTTTGAAGCCCCGCTTTCGCCAACGCATCCTGAACAATCTTCGTTGCATGTGCTTGGTCAACGATGATATCGACCTTCACCTTTGGCTTAAAACTCGCCAACTGTGTCTGAAGGTCTGCCTTTAGGCTCTTTGTGTCAAATGTCACCTTGACCTTTATCGGGACAGACGTTCCGAACTTTTGAATCAACTGCCGCTTGATCTTCTCCGCGTCATCAACAGCGGTGTTTTTGAGTTTAGTGTCAAACCAAAGGGTTCCTAAATTAGCCATCGTTATCCTGTTTTCGTGTTGATTAAATATTCTGCAACAAATTGTATATAAACAATTTGCCACAAAGATAATAAAAATATCTTTGTGACAAAACAAAATCAATAATTATTTGATTATATTTAATACATCTTTGGCTTTAACGGCATGGCTCGGCTATATCTTCAACTACTCGCTGCATCAAATAGCCTTGCAAATAAGCCGCAGGCTCACCGTCATAATCCTCACCATAATAGTCAATTATTGCCGTTCCGACATGGAGCATCTCATGGTTGACGGTGTTCCACCACTGACCGCGCGACGACGCTTTGCCGATGAACACCGCGCTCATACGTAAATCCTCTTGCGATACGGTCATACCGGTGTCATAACATGTGAGAATATTCAATGCTTTTTTGATGTTCTTTTCTCTCATGCCGAATGAACGCATAATCGCGGCCATATCTTCGTAATCATCCTCCGTATAGTCATAGATAAGGATGATTCCCCATTTGCCGTCACCGACATCAATGTACTTCGTTTTCATCACATCATCCTTTCCCAATAAATAGGAACACCAATATTACACATCTTAGCCTCGAAACAGGCGAGAACGTTTGTCGGGTCTCCATCAGGGTCGCAAATGGTCTCCTCGACATATTCTGCACGTTGTTCATCTGTCTTCAGCGATTTCGGGTAATCGGCAATGGCCATGTGATACAGATACCATGCCGTATAGATGTAATCGTCAGGTATCTCTATGTTATACGAGCGCATTATCTCTATCACATCATCGACAGAGCGTCTCGTGACGGATTTCATGCTGCCAGTGGCCTCATCTTTCGTTTTCATGTGGCCGATAGCCCACATAGCCAACTTGCGACTGAACTGCCCGTGATACATATCTTCGTAAATGGCGCGTTCTTCTGATAGGTACTGTTTCATAATTTATTATTGTATATTGATGATGAATTTTATAAATAAGGGGATTTCCTTTCGGATTTCCCCTTTGAACACAGGTTAGACATAACGTCCGCGGCTGTCACGGCTTCTGCGGTAGTTCTCCTCGTCCATGTCGTCTTCGGAGTCTTCCCAACCATGACGATAGCCCATACGGTAGCCTTCGTGGTATTCGTCACGCATACTTACATTAGTACGATAGCCGCCACGATTACCGCGCCGCATCTCGTCGCGCATATTGGAGCGCATCTGACCCTTGCTGTCTTTGTCGATGATTAAAAATGCCATAGTCGTACAGGTATTTCGGATTTCATTTCTTGGGCGGTGTTCCGTTCAGGTCTTTCAGAATAGCGAGGATGCTGTCAAGTTTCTCATCTTGCGCATCCGCACGGGCTTGCAAGTCCTTGATGGTACGGTCGCGTTGCTTCTCTTCCTTATACCGAGGATTAAGCGTTTCCAACATCTTCTCTCCTTCTTTCAAAACGGTTTTGTGGTAGTCCGTTTCAGAGAGGGCTTTTTTAGATGTCTGCATCATAACGTCAACGGCTTGCAATGTCGCTTGTTGACTTCCGCTTACAAACGTATTGCCGTTATTGTAGGTCGTACTTTCAGCGTTGACGGGAAGGTTGCTAAATGGAACGTCACCGTTACCAACTGAGACAACCATGTCAATCACGAGACCCTGACCGCTCATAGCAGAGAGGCCGTTAAGTATGCCTGGTGTCTGCGTATTGTACGGCGTCTTCGGGTCGGTCTTAGACTTAACTGTCCCTATTTGCAACTCTGGCTTCTCTCCTTTGCGCAGGATATAGAACGGCGCACCCGCGCCAAGACTGTTGAAATCCATTGTTAATTACTTTTGATTATTACTTGATTTTATACGGTAGTCCTTGACATCAGTTGTAAGATGCCGTTGAAGCGGTCGTTGAACACCGTGATAGCACCCGTGCCGCCAATCAACTCAGCGACTGTAACCGCTGATCCGTCAAAGAGCGTGAGAGCGCGGGTTGTGCCGTTGAGTGTCAACGTAACAGGCAGCGTTGCCGTCGTTCCGGTTGGTATCTCATTCGCAACCCTGATAGTTAGGTAACCAACAGGTGGGAGTTGCCGTCGAGTCCATCCAAGAGCGATATCAACGGTAGTGTCGGACACTGTGACATTGGTTGACGTCAGGTAGGGAATACCTCCTGCGTTAGTCGTGATACTAAAACATCCCATATCCAAACCTCCTTGATGTTTTAGAACACGATACCGCCCCAACCGTTGTTGTTATAGCCATTGCCGTAGAAACCGCCACTGACGTATGGCGTCGCGTTCATTGCCACCAAATTCGGGTATTCTACATTTACGGTGTTGGGCAACTTACATTTGATGTCGTCCACCTCTTTGCTCAGTCCTGCAAGTTGTGCGTTCAACGGGGCAACAGCCTGTTGAATGACGCCTGCCGTGAAGTTCTGCGACTTCAAGGTGGCGATTTCGGCGTCTTTAGCGGCGAGTTCACGGTCTTTGCGTGACGACTCCATCGCGTCAATCTTGTTGTCGAGCGCAAGGTAGTTGCGGTTCATTGTGTCGGTCAGGTTATATGTCTGCTGACACATGGCAAGTTGGTCTGATGCTGCTTTCGCGGCCACTTGCTGCCCTACGCCGTTGATACCCTGTTGCAGCGCGTTGGTCTGATTGGCGAGTGCCAACTGGTTCTGGCAGCAGCACTGCGAGAACTGACTTGCGAGGGACGCATTGCCCGCCTGAATAGCATTGATGACTTGCAGGGAGTTCATGCCCTGCGCATTGGCGATTTGATTGAGAGCGTTCTGAACGTTCTGAACGGCGCCGTTCACAAGGTTGAAGTCCTGACCGAGTGATGTGGCAAGCGACTGCACTGCCGTGCGTGATGCCTCTCCCTGACTGGTGATGGCCTGCATGATGAGTTCACGCCCGCTGTCATTAGCCAACTGGTTGGAGAGGAAAGCAGCACCACCACGGTTGTTACCGCCAAAGCCGCCGCCCCAACCGCCATTGCCCCAACCGAACATTGAAGCGATGATGGCAAGACCGAAGAGGTCTGCGATGGAGTTCATGCCGTTATTGCCGAGGAAACCGTTACCGCCGCCAAGAGGGATAGAGAACGGAATACCGTTACCTGACCCTGAATCTGGTATTTGATATATATCTGCCATGAGATTAAAATTTTTGTGTTGGAAAAATAAGTTACCGTCTTTGCGCATTGACACAGACAAAGATAGAACACAAATATCTCAACGGCAAAAATTTGCAGTGTTAGAAAGGTTCAAACTCTGACCTCTTTTGAGAGCCTTCTGAGAATGCGTTTCACTGTGCTTTCAGAGACATTATATTTGTCGGAAAGAACAGCGTGAATATATTCCACCTTCTCGTCGGCCTTCTTCATTCGGTCATAGTCTTCTTTCATGTCGAGAAAACGATAATCGCCGATACGTAGGTCAAACTCTGACATGAGTTTAAGAATTTCATGGCCAATTTTCAAAATTTCTGTTGCTTTCATAGTGCAAAATTGATTTTAATTGTGTAACTTTGCACCCACATCTCACCTTTCAGACACAATATACCCTACCATGAGCAATGCGGGCATATATCCCCCGGCGGCTCACGGTAGGGCAATCTGTAATAAGAGGTGAGATGCTTATTTATAGAAAAGCCGGGGGATTTTTATTGTGCCCGACGTCTTTATCCGCTAAATCTTCTTCCAACTGGATTGAAGTTTATCATAAGCGACATTGTACGTGTTGGTCAAAACGTCCAAATTCCTGACTTGCTCCAACAATTCGGAGTATTCTGTCCCCGTCGTCATAACAAGGCCGAAATATCCCTTCGGAACACGATAACGACGTAGAAACTCGAGCGATGTGTCACTTCCCGAAAGCGTGTCGGTGTGTACCTGTCCTTTAACCGCACGGTGATAACCCTCGTATGGGTATTCAAGGAAAACGACCTTTCCTTTGGGAATTTTCCCGTGTACTGGCGGTCGTGGCCAATTGCGCTGTGTGATACATTCCACGAGTTTTCCGTCCATATATACCCCACACATATAAGATGTCTGCGTGTTACCCGTAAAACCTGTGAACTCCCTGCCAATCATCGTATAAAACAGCAATTTCTCCGCGGCCTGATGAAGACTTCGGAAAATCGCGTACTCAATCTGTTTGAGACCTTGCGCAAAACCCAAATTTAGTGTGCGCTCGTTATTGTTCATGGCAACGTGATATTGGTCATCGGGTCTGTGACGCGGAACTTCACCTTAAATGTGACGACATTCTCGTGGTAATCGTTCCCGTCCTCATATTTTGTCATGACAACAGGGTCTTCCTCAGAGAAAGACAAAAGGTACATCCCTTGCCTTCCGATGGTTGTATATGGTGAGTATATCTTCAGGGAAGAGCCGCTACCCTCGTCATCTTCAACCAAATCGTTACCAGAAAGCCACAACTTGAAATTGTTGATTTGAGTGAAAGCCAAATCCAAATCAAATGGGTTAGTCGCCAACTCTGACCCTTTATAAGCCAACTCAAACTCTTCGTCATAAGACTTGAAGAACAGCCTGCTCGGAAGATAAGTGTCTTCACCGTGCTCGTCAAACCACTCACGCTTTGGAAGGTCTTTGGTCTCACCGCCCGCATGGAACGGCGGCTTACAGCATACGATACCCCATTGGGCGAAGGTGTTAACGGTGGTGTCACTTTTTTTTATATATAATGTATGTATATCGTCCATAACAATATCAATCTAATCTTATACCTGTGTTCTGTGTGAATTGAGCACCGAGTATATCATTGGCTGACAAGCCTTGACCCGCGCCCTCATCAGTACCGTATTTTTTCACCCACTCTTTGTTGGCGTCCGCAATAGACGAGGACGACGCGGGCGTATTGTCAAACTCGCCTTTTTTCTTCTTTTTCATCTTTTTCTTGTCATAGCCATAATCTACCACGCCGACATCTGCTGCTATCAGTTCTATCTGCGCATTGGTTAGCACACAATTCATGTAATAACCTGGACGGGTAACGGGAATGCCGAAAATACGCAAAGGCTCCATGAGCCAAGGGTGTTTTTGCGCTATTTCCCACCGTTGGCCGAACGTAGTTCTCGAAGGGTACGCTCGGCTTCCGCTTTCGTCCTCTGCTTCATCGTGTCTTTCAACGCGGTTAGTAATATCATAGCGTTCAAGTAAGCCATCGTTTCCTCCTGCACCGTTTTTTTTTGAGCCATCTCAAACAAAGGTGTCAGTTCGGCTGACGTGTATTGCCTGATATAATAAAACCAACGCCACAAGAACCAATACCACATCTTCGATTTCCAAAAACCGCCGAGGACAATCAACGCAGCGCATTGAGACAACGCTTTGTTGTCGTTACCGTCATGGAGCATGATACGAGTGATACGCTCATTAGTAAAGGGATGAAGCCATCTTATCTGATATGTCTTGTTGCGGACTTTCACAGGGTCAGGCTCATTAAGACGAACTGACATCTGCATCTTTTCGTCTTCGATGGTCGCATCTTTTACTTTTTTCTCTGCCATAGTTAACTAAAATAATAAAAATAAGAGGGAGGTGGTTAAAAGCCCACCACCCTCTTGCTGTCAGGAATTAAAACGAGTTATCATGAACTATGCAGTGTTCCTGAGAGGATGTAGAAGCCTGCACCGTTAGCATCGGTAAGCGGTGTCACTGACACGTTGTAGTAGCCAGTTGAATCGTCGCCACCTTCACCGTTGAATGAAGAGAACATCTCAACATCGGGAAGATAGATACCTGTGAGGCCGTCGCTCGACACCATGACGAGGGCGCCGTTGATTTTCTTCGGAGAGAGGGCGAAGCCTTGTCCCGTATAGTCATAATCACCAATCTGAACAGCGGTGCTGATTGCTGCCGCAGTCTTCTTCTCCATGAGAATCTCATTGATGGTGCTATGCACAGATGACACTTGGAACGAAATGTCACTCTCACCCTGCTTCACCTTAGAAGTCCAAGTGGTTCCGTCGGTCAACTTCACCTCGCTCTTGTCAGGTGAGCCTGTATCGAAGGAAACACCACTTTCAAGCACAGGGAACTCTACGCCGCCGGTCAAAGAGCCAAGAGGTTTGACAGCGCCCTGCGTCGTCTTGTTGTCAGCAAAATAGTAAACCCTGTTAACCTTGTCAAAGATGGTTTTCAGGCTGTCTTTCGTTGTCGAAACAATATTTGCCATAATTAAAATCCTTTCTTATAAACTGATTACGATCTTAAATTGAATAACGATAGAATGAAAACCCGTCCCGTCGGAGGTGACACCCGCCTGCTTTGGTTTTTCGTTGCAACTGATAAAACCGTCATTGAACGGACAAAGCGCCTTGACTTCAGCGGCTAAATGGCTAAGACGTGCCGCGTCAACCAATCCTTGATGCTTGTCGCGCACAAAGCATATCATTTGGACGTATGCGGTATCGTGCGTGTCTGCATAAGGCTGTATCCCTTGCGGAAGACGAATGACGAGAAACTCCTCCATCTGTTCGTATGCGGCAGGACGATTTTCGATGAAAACATTGCCACAAACACCAGAAAACTTGTCGTTTAACGCTCGGAGTATTCTCTCATATTGGTATATAAAACGCTCGTCAGGCATGTCGGTTAGTTATCAGAATTTTCGAAATACACGGTCGTACCAAGGTTGCCACAATATGCGTCGCTGATTATCAAATGTTCTAACGTTCCCTGAGCATCGGTTACATCAACTTGCATACCCGGCCTTATGCCATGCACCACAGCACCGCACTCATCGCCGTAACCGCCATCGTAAGCGGCGTCGGTGTCGCCCATTAGGTCACCACCGACAAGTGCGCCGAGTTGAAGTCCGAATTGTGATACAATCACCTGTCCTGTCGTGCGTTGGCTGCCACGTAAGAAAACACGTTTTGACGTGTTCGATTCTTTGCGGCACCGACCCTCCCACAACACTTCACGCTCGCCGTCAGAGAACGACGTCTCGCCCGTCATTGAGTAGATAACACAACGATGAGGGAAGCGAACGAATTTTTTAGACAGTTTGCTCATTGTTCGATTAGAGGTTGATTAAGCGGATTTTTTTGCTGTCAAGCGGCTGCTCGTCCCATTTGGCGAAAAGTAATCTGTATTTCCGCATCCATTCTTCAATGTTTGCTTTTGATACAGTCCACCCACCCTCGGAATGTGACCAACCGCCATCTGCGACCTTTTCGGTGGCACCACCGACAGGCAAATTACTCAGCCAATAATACATCGTGCCTTCGGTTAAATCCTGTTCCTTATCGTCTAACTCGAAAAAGGCCACCTCTGGCTCAATACGCATCTTAGCACATACGTATGCCACGGCATCGTCTGTAACCAAAGGGGATATACCCCTTAAAAATGCGCTGATTGTCATTTCGTCTGCCATACGGGTTCAATTCTAATTTACACGGTTACGGTAGAGATAAACATCTGACGTACTGCACTCGGAACACACAACTGCGCCATTTCGCCGTTCACGTTGATGCTGTGAGTGCGAGGAATACCCTCCTGCTCAATCAACAGGCGGTTGCCCATAGCGTATGCGATGTCTTCCGGGTCATAACCCATTGAGAGAGGCTGAACACCCTGAATACCACCAATCTTTCCTGTCGGAATGAATGCGATGTTCTCTTTCTTGAAGTTGTCAACCTGAGTAGTGATGAGGCCAGGCTCATGTGAGCCGGTGGTGTCGGGGGCAGACACGTAAGCGTAGGTGTCCTGAACAACAATCTCGTCAACCTTGATAAGTTTACGGATGATGTCTTTCTTAGCCTCGTCGGGTGTGTTTTCACCAACGCTCTGTGCGATAGCGGCACTTGCAGCGGTAGGTGCGATATTGTAGCCAATCTTCTGCAACACGGCGGTATGTGTAAGCAGATCGTCCCAAAGGTCTTGTGACAACTCCAAACGAAGAGGGCCATAGTAGTGACCTGTGCGACGGATGTACTTCACACGGTCTTGCATGTACTTGATTGGGTCGGATGCGGAGCCCTGATTGCTTACACTGTGTGTCGCATTCGTCCACCAACGAGCGGTTGATGTAAGTGCGTCGAGGTTTGCGGAAGGAATACCGAAACCGATAGTGATACCCTTCAAACCTCTCGGGTTGTTGGTAGCGTTGATGACAAACGAGCCTGTTGACACAATCTGATGACGCTGATGGTTAAGCGCATTCCAGAATGATTGGATAAGGCCGTCAGTGCCCTCGTCGAGCAGTTTGAACATCACATCGCGCATGTTATTGTCAAGAGCGGCACGACCGACACGTTGAGCAAGTTGCATCTGCTCGCGCACAACAACACGGTTAACGCTGTAGAACAACTTCTGTGTCGGGATGTTGCCGGTCACACCTTCTGCGGTGCCAAGAGGCATCTCAAAGCCCTCACTTTCGGGGTCAACATAGGTAGGTAACACGCTTGCAGCGTTCTTGCTGACAAGTTGAGCGAAAGTGTAGCCAATTGAAATCGGGTCAAACTCGAAACCGTCAACGCTGCGTGCGTTGTATTTCTCCTCGTAGTGGTCAACAAAACTCTGCCAAGACTCACCACCAAGACCGAGAGACATGATGTCCCGTAATGTTACTGGAATAGTTTTCATAATCTTTTTCCTTTCTTAATCTTTAATGGTTAGTCGATAACGCGGATAGCAAGTCCGTTCTTTTGGGTCATACCTTTTACTGCGGCTGAAATGGCGGTCGCATCCGTAACGGTTGCGCCAAGCATATAACCGTAAAGTTCACCCTTAACAACGATATTGCATGTGCCGTAATTGTAAACAGTGGAACCGCTCACAGTCTTAGAGAATACGGGGACATCCTCTTGGGTGAAGCCGATGATGTTCAGGCTGTCGATACCCGCGGGGCTTTGTCCTGTAATAGCAGTCTTGATCTGTGCCCATGTCAGCACCTTCACGTCGCGGGCGTCAGCGCCGCTTGTGGTGTCTTTAACAACAGCCATTCCTGCCTGAATCTTGCCGGGTGTCGCAAAGTCCGACATGTTGGTCACATGATAACCACCAGGCAGTTGCTCGTCAATTCGACGCCAAACCTTTTTTACGCCTCCGAGGTCAACGGTCTGCGTGTCAAAGGAGTTGCCAATCTGAAAATTCTGATTCAAAGCCATTTTGTCTTTCCTTTTAATTAAACAATCTTTTTATTATCACTTCGGAAAAGGTCATCTACTCCAACCTTCTTTCGCGGCTTTCTGTCTGAATTTCTTGTCTAACCAAGATTCGGTAGGCGAGCCGTCCCCGCTATTCTGACGTGGAGGAGCCCCTGCGCCGCGACATTTTAGGTATTCGGTGTCGTACCTTTCCAAATACTCTTTGGTCAGGTCATCAATGCTCTTATCCACATCAACGGCCACGCCTTCGAGTGCTTTTTCAAGAACATAATCGTCGTCAGCCTTCTGCGCTTTCATGGCGATTCGTACCTTTTGCAGTATCTCTGACTGTTGCTTCGCCTTATCGCCCTCATTAAGCCGTTCTGTCAGTTTGGCAATCTCTGCCTTCAGCGTGGCGACTTCATCGTTATCACCAGTTTGCTTCGGCGGCTCTTTCAAACCTTCGAGAAGTTTCTTAACTTCTGCAATCTGCTCGGCAGACATGTTCTTGAACGTGTCCTCAGTAAGCAAGTTTTTCTTTGCTTCTTTGAACTTGACAGAAAAGTCGTGATTATACTGTCCCTGCATTCCGCTGATAAAATCAGCGACTTTAGAGAAGTAAGCGACATCAGGCTCGCTTCCTTCTGCGACGGGGTACAACTCAACAACTTTTCTAATGGTCTGTGCTGAAAAATCGGTGTTTCCAATCTTTTCTTGCACGGTAGAAACGATTTTTTCGATTTCCATAGAATTATATGTTATCTTGTGTTGGTGAAATGTAACAATTGATTAAATACAATCTTTTTACCTTAAAAAAGCATCTTACAAATCGCCATTAGCACTTATTTTCCGCAAAAATAATAATAATTTCGTAAATACAAAATTTTTTGATTAAATTTTCATCTAAAATACATAAATATTTTCTACCTTTGCCAAAAATACAAGGTTTTCAGGATGGCAAACGGCACAACTTATAAGAATATGGCTTTTCTCGAGCCTGTGGCGCAACTTGATGACAAGTGCGCTGATGCTATCGTGCCGAAAATGAAAGAGTTAGCAGAAAAACTGAAAATCATCAGCGAAGACGAGGTGCAAGATATACGCGAGGAATGGGAGAAGACGCACACGACAAGCATCATCTTCTCTCAAAAAGGCGGTCAGACAGACATGCTGTCGTCATCCGCAGACATCTCTATTGTAGGGGGTGGCCGAGGCGGTGGCAAATCTTATGTCCTGCTTATGCAGGCTTTGTACGACGTTTACAACCCAAATCTCCGAGCGATTATATTTCGTAAAGTCTTGGATGACCTGTCGGATATCATCGACACATCAAATGAGTTATACTCAGATTTCGGCATATATAACCGCGCCAAAAATGATATGACGTGGAACTTTAGAAACGGTGGTTGGCTGACGTTCTCTTTTCATGACATGGAGTACGACGACTTCCACGATAGATATCAGGGTAAGCAATACCCATATATCGGGATAGACGAGGTGACGCAGATGTCTTTCAAAAAATTCAAGGTGCTCACCATGTCAAACCGTAATGCTTACGGAATACGGAACAGGATTGTAGGGACGTGTAACCCCGACCCCGATTCATGGGTGGCTCGATTCATAGAATGGTGGATAGATCAAGAGACAGGGCTACCGATACCCGAAAGAGCGGGAAAGATAAGATATTGCTTCATGGACGGTGACGACGTGTCACAGATTGTTTGGGGCGACACAAGGGATGATGTCTTTGAGAAATGCAAAGACACGCTGATGGCGTTTTGGAAGCCTGAGTTTGAAAGATACGGCTCGCCGCAAGAGTTACTGATTAAATCTGTCACTTTCGTTCCCGCCAAACTTGCTGATAACGTCGCTCTGATGTCATCAGACCCGTCTTACATTGCGAACCTTATAGGTCAGGACGAAGAGACAAGGGCAAGGTTTCTTGACGGCAACTGGAAGTATAAGGCGGCAGGCACGGACATCATTAAAATGGAGCACATGGAGCGGTTTTATAACAATGCCGTTCAAACGGGCGACGAGGTGAGACGAATATCATGTGACGCCGCTTTTGACGGCGGCGACCAATGCGTGTTCTGGCTTTGGGAAGGTAACCACATTAAGGATATTGCAGTATGCTCCAAAGACGCTAAAAAGACAATAGAATACGCGAAAGCACTATTGGAACGGTGGGGCGTAAGAGAGGATAACTTTGCGTATGACCTTATAGGTGTAGGACAGGTATTCAAAGGTTTTTTCCCTAAAGCAATTCCGTTTAATGCGAAGGAGGCTGTCGAACAGAAATTCAAAGGGATGTATTTCAACATTAAAGCACAGGCTTTCCAATACTTCGCCGACCACATCAAAGACGGCACATACTCTATCGACCCAGATTTGCTCGAGCGTAGATTCAGCGGGAGAAATTATAAGAATAAGACACTGCGGGAAATCTTAAACGAAGAGAGGCGCGTCATACGCTTCAGAGAGGATGACCCGACAAGAACGATAGACAAAGTGAGAGAGATGAAACGCATCATACACCGATCCCCTGACTTTGTTGAAGGTATGACTATCAGAGAGGTTTTTAATATCAAGAAAGGGCACCATAACCCCAAAAACCTCGGGCTGCTCACAGGCACGACACAACAGGCAAGACGAAGAATTAACTATCAGTATAACGGGTGGAGGTGGTGACAACGGGAAAAACCCTTAACTGCCCATTCAACCCACAAAACCCATTATCAAAATGAATGTAAAGGATATTTTAGTAAAGAAACCCTTCTACAGACTGCAAAACAGCGGGCTGTTCACAAGGTCGCAATACCCCGTTGACAATATGAGGTATGCGGAGAAGAAGCAAGTCGGAATGCTCATGACGCAGACAGACTTTCTCGAAGAGTACGAGCCGTCGGCACACAAAATCACATCTGAACTGTTCTTCCCCGAATCATACAATTACGGGGAGGTTATTACTGAGAACGGGGAAAAGATGGAAACGATGTACCGCGAAGAGACGTTCCGTGTCACCGTGCCGCTGCAAAAGGTGGCCGCGACGCAACATTTGGTACATCTTTACGGAAACGACACACATCATGAATTGGCCGACGGAAAGGTTGGCGACGAACTGAACAGACAGTTCTTTGATTTCCAAACAGGGTGGCTGACAAAAAACATAGACATAAGGCTGTACGAGGCGGGGCGGTCGGAAGAGATAACAGGTGACAAGGCCATCGTTTTCTATATGTATCAGAACAAGATGTTCACAAGGGTTTTCTCTTTCCTGAATGGCGACACCCTATATCCGCATTATGACATGGAAACGGGAAGAATGAACGTCTTTGCGAGGAAGTTCTCTTCGTATGATGAGAACAACAAAGAAGTGGTGTCTTGGGTTGAGATTTGGGACGACCAATATATGTATAGATACCGCCAACGCAAGGTAGGCTTCATGGGTATGGTCAGCGCGGTTAAAGACTTTCTCGGCCTCGACGGGTACGAATTAGCGGACGCTCCTAAAAGGCATGGTTTTTCAAGGTGCCCCGTTGAGTACAAGAGAAGCCCGATGAACGGACCGGGATGGAATGACGTGCAATACATAGCGGATGAGATTGAGGTTGCCCTGTCCTATTGGGCTAAGGCTTGTGCGTCAACGGCAAACGACGCTTATGTGCTTAAAGGGGATGACGTAGAGATTAAAGGTGATCCGTTGGGACGTGTCAGGGCGTTCACGGCAGGAAAGGACGACGAGGTGTCGCTGCTTGAAAAGAAGTCAGGCGGCGAGTTCTATCAGGCATACGTGGAAAGACTGTTCAAAGAGTTCTTCCGTGGGTCATTCACGGTTGAGCCTCCGCAACTTAAATCAGGTGACACGCCCGCCGCGGCAATCAAACTTATCTACTCGCCAAACCTCGACCTCGCCATCTTACAGGCAAAAGAAGAGCAGAACTTTATCAACGGCGTAAAAGAACTGTTCTGTGAAGGCTATGGTATGGAGCAGGGACGCATCACCGAATACAAGCGGCTTAATGAACATATACTGTCATACATCGTTCCTTTTGTGCATGAAAACACTTCCGAGAAAGTGAATAATCTTGTCGCCCTGAAAAACGCGGGGCTGATGTCAACAGAAACAGGCGCGGAGCATAACCCATATACCACCAACGCAGAGCCTGACAAGATTTTCAAAGAGCAGAAAGCGGCGCAAGCGGCTGACAGACTTTACCAACTGAAGTCTATGGCCAACGCGCAATAAATCTGATAATAAAATAAGGAAAGGAGCCGTTTTACGGCTCCTTTTTTCTGTCGTATAACTTCACCGTAGCACTCGGCTGACAATCCCCGAGCACGACATGAGAATGGTCGTACATGCTCACGAAAACCTTTGCCACACCAGAGGCTGACACGTTTATCATGCTGTCATGAAGCGCATACACCGCCCCCGCTCCGTAAAAGCCGAAAGAGATATTACACTTACATCCACCTAAAAAGACATATATGCCATTCACGGCATCTATATCCATCTCATCATCAAGATAAATGTTATGCCTGTGCAAATCCTCTTTTTTGAAGTTCTTGCGGATAAACTCAAGAGGCGGGTAGTTGTTCTTTATGGCAAAGTCGATACCACGCACATACTTGTCAAGCAACACGTCGATATCCGTATCATCAAGCCATGCGCCATACCATTCATCACAAAGGGGCGTGTTTTGCGAACGCGCCATTTCTCTTAAAGAAATACTCAACTCTCTCTCATTCATACCCAAACAACATAACAATAACAATGCTTATGGAACAACGGTAGGTTGGCGGTGTCATCGGCAGGATGATAACCGACATGGCTGTCACACTCATCACATGGGTAACTACTTCCCCTGAAAACGAAATAACCCTTCGCTTTATCTTTGTGGGTATCATAATCATACCAGTTCCAACCCTCCGCTATGGCAAAACGGGTGATGTCAACAAGAGCAGTAAGCGACGACATCGGTATGCCGTGGCCATAATGACGCTCGTCAAAACTGACCCCTTCAGGTGGCGTGACAAGGCCGTGTAGAATCCTTTGACGCAGTTCGACAAGGATGGGATTCTGCCAAGGTTGCTTCAGTGATGTGATTACGGAGGAGATTACCTCTGACACCGGTAAGCCAAGAAGCATCCCCGCGATAGAAACGGTCATCAACTCGTCAAGGAACGTCCCCACGCGCCAACGAATGCGACCTTCAAGGTTATTGTCACCCCAATCACGAAGGATGAAAAGCAATATGCCGTCGCGCTCTTCCTCGTGCTCATCTACGGCAAGCGTCTCACAGTCATCCAAAAGGCTGGCTATCAAGTCCTCAACAAGCGCGTCAATGGCTTCTTTCGGGGCGTTCGACATCATAAGCGCGATGAGTCTTCTTGCATATTCTTCAAGAAGACGCTCGACGTCGGCTTCCATAGACAACTCATTATCTATGCGCTGACGGAGGTAAGACTTTGCCTCCTCAATCTGCCTGTTCGTGTAGTCTGCCATTCTCTTCTTCCAAAAGGATATCGTTGCGTAACTCTTCCGTCATAACCGTTTGTTCAAGGATTTTGTTATCCTCTTCATCGGTTACAGGTGCCTTGATAGAGTTCTCATAGGCATTTTGTGCCTCGACAAGACTCAGGAAGCCATTCATAAACGGCGCGTCACCATTGTTATTAAGAGACACAAGGTCATGCGGGTACGTCGTGGCCACATACATCAACGTGACAAGAGAATGAAGATAATTCTCGGCATCATCATTGAGAGCCAACGGGTAAAGAATGCCATACATAAGCGTGTCATCACGCCACATAACCGCCCAATTGTCCGAAACGCTCTTGCATCTGACGTATTTAGCGCCGTCATCATCTGCGCCTCTCTCAAAAACGAAGTTCCCTACCTTCTTTAATTCATAAAATTTATTTTTGTCTTCCATATTATAATATATTATATGATGATTTAATCTTCTTCATTGATACCCTCTTCGTCGTCTGCCATATCAGCAAGCGTCAGGTCATCATCGGGGCGCGGAACAGGAATGTCACCATCGGCACCCGTGAAATCGCCGCGAGCAGCCTTCTCCCTGGCCTCCTCTATGGTCATCGTGTCATCGACGCGGATTGTACCGTCAAGACGCGGAACGTTCGTTCTTTTGTACTTCCTGAACGGCAGTTCGTTGTACTTCATCGCCGAGTTAAACAACCCGCGAAGATACTTCAACTCCGCCTCGTTGCACATAAGCAGACGCTTCTCTCTGGTATCAAGGAAGAAGCCCTCTTTGCGGAGGATATCCAACATGATAGAAATGTCATACATAGGACGATCCTCAACGTATGACGTGGCGGGAACAAGTTTGCCCTGATGCGCCAAACGCTCCAATGTTTTCTTTCCTACACCACACGCCTTCGACGCGGCGGCAAGACCTTTGGCGTAGTCACGGCCTTCTATGCGGAAGATTTTGCTCATGGCTATCTTCTCACGAATCTTCTGAGCCTTATCGCCACGCATCTGAAGGTCGCCGAGTTTGACCTTCCCGAAAACAGCGAACTCTACACCATATCCACTGCTCCGCTTGCGCCACCCCGCGGTCACTAATGACCGACTGAACGCTATCTTTGTCATCACGTCGTCAACCTTATTCGACGTACACCAACGAAGGTAACGCTCATATAAACCGCTGAGGCTCATCCAACGCGGTGTCATGTCTGTGATATCAGCAGATATCTGACGACGCCAACCGTTATCCATCATGAAACGCAACGCAGTGTTGTACTCCGCTTTGTAATCCTCAATGGCATCTTCAAGGTCATGGGAAACGGGCAGTTTATAGCCATTGGCGACAAACATCTTACGGCCTTCCATAATCCAATTAAAAATGGCAGGGTATTCATCGCGCATGTCTTTAGCGAGGCTCTTGTTCTGACGCTCTTTCTCTATCTCTACATCAAAAGACAAGATACACAAACGCCTTGCCATGCCATGACTGATATCTTTGAGATACGGTAACTGATTGGCGTTGGCCATCAACAGCGGTATGTTACGCGCCGTGAAGTTTGAGCCGTAGATGCGTCGCGCCTCAATTGGCTCACCGCTGATGACGGCCTTCAACGAGTCGGAATCGACGCCGAACTCCTTCAACTGTATCTCCGAACAGTAATTGAGACGTTTGCCGTTCATCGTGGCGATATTCATCTTCCTGTCGTTGCCTTTGACAAGCGCACCCAAGCCGAAATTACTCACGTTGTCACGACCAAGAACACCCATAACAGTCTCAAAGACAACGCTCTTTCCATTAGAGCCGCTGCCCTTCAATATCAGCATCTCTTCTATCTTCGCCACGGAACGGTCAAGGAAAGCAGCGCCAAGAAACATCTGCAAGATACACTGACGGCTCTCATCGGGTAAGACCTCTTTCAAAAACTGATACCATAAGAACGTCCTCGCTGAAGGGTCATAATCATAGTCCATCTCCGTCACCTGAATGTATTTCCTGTTGTGCGGATAGGTCTTCATCGTGTCTGTGTCAAGAACACAGTTCCTGAAAACGACTATCTCATTTCTGACCTCCATAGGGTTCTTATCAAGCACATCTATCACGTCACGGACGATCATGTCTTTCTTTAAGAAGTCCGACATGGGGCATGACATGCGTTTCATCAGGTCATAGATAACGTTCTTAACGTCGCGCCACGTTATCGGCTCGTATATCCTACCCGTGAAACAGTAGAGACAGCCGTTCCAACGTGAAAGAGACGACCTGTCAGCGGCGCTGCGCAGTATCTCAGTGATGGTGCCAAGACGCTCATACGGCGAGCGTATCTTCACGGCCACCTCAATATCCTTACCCGCGCACACGGACATCATCTGCTCCCACATCTCTTCAAGAAGCAGATTATACTTAAAATTATCCATGATTACTTCCGCTTAAATATACGCGACCAAAAACCGCGCTTTTTGTCTTCTTCAGGAGATTTGTCAACGTATGACACACCGCCCATCTCACCGACGCTATCCGTTATCGCACCCAACTCATCAAAGAAATTCCTGATGTATTCCTTGTCAGGCACACCGAACGAAATCTTCCTTTTCAGATTTTCTTCGTCGATATCATTATACTGCACGGACACGTCGTCAGACTTTGACACCCCGTTCTCTTCCGACAGCATTTCTGCCGCTCTCTTGTAGAAGTCACGCTCGGCAAGCAAGACATGGTACTTGTCACGCCACCCGTCACAGTCCTGCACGAGCATCGACGTGCCATCTATCTGGTCATCTAACTTAGCCTGAAGCGTTTTAACCTGTGCCTCCAAAGCCCTCACCATCGCCCATGTCGGGCGCACTCTCTTTTTCTTCTCTTCCATAATCAATTATATTTAGGTAATCCGTTTCTTGAAATGTTCGCAACTCTTTTCCGAGAGCAACACCTTCCTCCGCGTCTGATACGGGCAAGTGCCCAAAGTGGGCTTGCCGTCAATGGAAAGCAGATGGAACGACTCCCACACCTCAGTACAATATGCGCACTCGCCACAGTAATGACGCTCGTCACCTTCCTGTCTCCTGCTTTTTGCCATACACAGCAATCAACAAAGCGTCCGACGTGCTCAAGGTCACCTTCTTGCCAAGCATGGGGAACAACTGCTGCGCCGCCCCCTTCAACTTATTCTTCCACTCGGTCTTCGTGTAACCCTTGCTCGAACCCATTCCCAAAGCCTTCATCCATTTCTGAGGAGTCACCTCATACGTCTGCACCCCCAAGGCAAGCAGAGCCATCTCCAAATGTCCGCAATGACGCGAGAACGTGGCGGTGGCTTTCGACGACTGACCCGGCATACCCATGCCGACCTTCTCCATGTAACACACGGCGCATACACCATCGGAAGATACCACACCACGGAGGTAATCATATATATCCAACATGGTAGGAGGCATCTTCACGGCATCAATGACGACACCCGCATCATCCAATACGGCTATGCCGCCGTTGACACCGGGGTCTATACCTATTATATATCTGTTCATATCATAAAATTAAACATTATCCATATCGAACAACGTCCGTCTGTATAAATGCGCGAAACGATCCTGAACGAATACCTTCTCTATACGACGCACAGCGTTGTCTGTGGCACACATGATATCCACACGCGCCACGCTGTCGATAACAGAGAAACCCTCGGGCTTCGAATATTCACTGACAAACACAGGGAAAGGACGAGACAACGCCCACGAATAGAAACGCTCATAGTCGAAACACTGGCTCTTATCGTAAACATTCGTACCCTTATAAGGGATGTCACAATACACAACAGCATCGTCAGGTATCGGAACATCCTGATAATCCAAGGAAAAGCCCCCGAACCTCTGCAAACTCTGAAGACCCTGCAACCTCTGCAAACTCTGAAGACCCTTTAGACTGAAAAGACGGGCGTAACTCTCACAGCGGTACTTACACTCGTCATCGTATAACGAGCGCAGATACCTCACCAACGACGACGCCCGCGCGTCAACATCGGAGATATCTATAATATACGAAGGAATATCCACACCCAAAGAACGGTACAGAGAAACATCACCGTAAAACACGACGTAATGGAACGCCTTCTTCCACGGCTCTATGTCACGGCCATACATGTACGTCCTCCCGTCATTGCCGAACGACCATAACCAACGCACATAAGCATCCGTGTCCTTCAAAGCAAAGAAATCCTCACGGCCTATCCACCTGTCCTCGTCAGCATAACGCCCACGTATGGCATCCACAAACAAATCCACCGTGCCAGATATGTCGTTCGCCATAAAACCACGGTAACGACCCGATAACATCGCACCGTGAACAACAGCACAACCACCCGCAAACAAATCGACGAACACATCACCCGAAGGCAACGCACCCATCAGCCAAGATACCAATCTGCTCTTGCTGCCCTTATACGGAAAACCATACCTACGCACCGACATATATACACGATTATTTTTTCCGCACAAAGATATAAAATTTAATCAATACAACAAAATCATGCCAAAATACACCCGAAAACACTAAAAACAACCACAAAACCATACACGAAAACATAAAAATATACCTTAAAACATAAATAATAATAGCCTAAAAACAAGCCTCGAACAAAACAAGAAACCTCGAGTATTATATTTCTTATTCTACTTCTTTTTATACTTCTACTTTACTTTTATTAAAAATAATTTATTATTTTTAATAAAAGTAAAGGCACAACAGACGAAAAAATTTCACTTAAACAAAATGCTGATACCACACAAACACAAAGCATCAACATGAAACAATTATACCCACAACACACAAAACAACACCAAACACACAACAAAAATATATCACTGTAAAGAAAATTTCCTTAAACACATTTCACAACACACATTTACATATTATTATATAATAATAATATAAAAATAAAACAATTATTCTATAAATAAACTAATACTGATACCAATAAATAATATAAAACAATAACAGCAAAAAAAATATAGATAAAAAAATAAAAATAAAATTTGAAATATTTTTGGAGAAGAAAATTTAGAAAAAATAAAAAATGGAAAAAATGGTAAATTTTTGAGAGGGAATGAATGCGTATTTTGCTCTTGTTTTTAGGGGTGGGGGTACCCTGCCACGAGGGGGCTAAAATATTGATTTACTTTATTTTATACCTATAAAATAAAATTATACGCCTTTATTTGCTGAGATTTCACGAAATAAACGCATTAACGCACAGACACGGCACGAACTCACCCACGGCAAAAAGAAGGTGCGAGCGTCGTTTATGCTTTCCTCGTCCGGTTTGTCGAGGCCTTGCATTTTTGCGAGCGTCTGTAGGCCACTTATTGCCTCCTTTCCTGATACCGTCGAGACTTCTGTTATAATTTTTCGCACGAGCCCCGCTCGCGTTGTAAATTCATCCATTTTAATATTATCTTTCTTTTCTTCTGTTTCTTTTCCTTCTTTGATTTTGTCACGTTCTTCTTTTGTTGGTTTGATTGATTTATTATTTTTTAGTCTATGTAACAAAACTGTCGCGCCCGGTTGATCTTTCAGGAGTTTTTTTGCTTTTGTTTCGCACTGTTTAGCGTCGTAAATTTCTTTTATGTTATAAACAGCGCGGGCCGCGTCCGCCAGTGGTGCCCCTCCGGCTATAGCATACAAAAATATTACATCTTTTGGCTCGAGGTTATAATTTCGCGCGGTTGCTTCTGTTTCTGGTGAATATGTGATCATGTTTGTATGAATTTCGTTAAAAAGGTGCATTTTGCAAACTCGGGTTTGCAAATTTAGGTATAAATTTAATTTATTGCAAAAAAAATGCTGTTTTTGTGTGTTTTTGATTAAATTTTCTACCAAAATATTTGCAGGTATCAAATAATTGCATTATCTTTGCAATAGATAATAAAACAAAATGTAAAACGAATAAAAAGACAAAGTTATGAAAATCAATGTTATTAAAATTGACGAGACTTGGAGCACATGTAGTTATAAATTTCGTGTATTTGTTCCCTGTTTAGAAGTTGGCACTTTTGACTATGTGCTCGACACGTTAAAAAAATGGTTTGGCGAGGCGGAGTTTTTTTGGACGAGCCCGCGCGAAGGTCATACAATGTTTTTATGCGGCAAGAAATAAACATCAAATAAAATAACAGATAATTAAACAAATAATCAAATATTAACCCCGGCGGGGTGCAAGCCCCGCCCACAACACCGAAAAAATTATGAAAGCAACAAACAACACCCCCGCAACAGTGAACGAGAACAAAGTTTTTAACGTCAATATCAAAGACACCGTATTTATCGGCAAATGTCAGCGCATGGACTGGAAGGCCGGGCGGTTGGTAGAGATTCAAGGTTACACATTGGAGGTCGGGCAAAAAGTGCTATACGCTGAAGCCTACGGCGCCCGCTCTTGGTGGGTATGTGTCAGTGAGCCGGGCGGCGTTAACGGTCGCTTGCAAAATATTGTTGAGATTGGCGGCGAACACCGCGCCATGACTTGGGATGTAGAGCACCACGACCAGAGCACCGCCGACGTTTTCGGCATCGGTTTATATTACGACAATTCCGGCGACCGCTTGACAGCCGCCGAAATTGCAAAACACGTCCGCGCCGCCGAGATACAAAGCCGTTGGAACGACCGCCGCGAGGCCAACCAGAAGAAGGCAGAAGCCGCCGAGCGTGCCGCCCTCCGTCAGCAGTGGGCCGGCATCCTCACACCGTTAGAGGACGTGAAAGACTGGCGCGAGCGCGAGAAGACAGAAAAGGCCAATATTTTAAACTACCTGAAAAATCGCTTTCCTGGTGTGCGCTTCACAGCCCGCAAAAGTTACGGCAGCTTTACAATATCATGGACCGACGGCCCGAGCGTTTCAGCGGTAGAAAGTGCGTGCAGCGTGTGGCATGATCACACATTTAACGGGTATGAAGATTATAACGAATACACCCCGACCCAATTTAACCGCCTTTTCGGCGGCGTTGAGTACGCAATAGACACCAACCGCAAGAACAGCCCGGAAGCAGAAAAAGCAGCCCGCGAAGCCCTGGCCGACCTTTGCCCGGAACTTGCGGACCTTATCGGAACGGGTAAAGATTACGTTCTAAACGGCGCCGGGCAATTATGGTTAGATATGACCGTAAACCGCCGCAGGGATGACGAGCAGGCACGCGCATTCTGCGAGGCCGGAAAATATCAGGCGGGGCACTGGTACAGGATTTGCCCGGATGCTGTTATACGTGCATATCTTGACGAGCAGGACCGCACGCAGCAGGCCGCGCCGAACACGCCAAACAACACCGCAAAGGGACGCGGAGCCGCTGACAGTGACGAGGCCCCCGCCGACGGTCTGCAACTGGTGGAGATTCCCGGCGGCGTGGCCGTCATCGGTGACAGCCGCACGACCTACCGCAACCGCAAGGCCATCAAGGCGCACGGCGCACGATGGAACCGCGACGCCCAACAGTGGCAAGCCACCGACCCCGCCGACGTGGCAACGCTTCGCGCCTGGTTTGGTGCTGCTGATGACAGCAGAACCCCCGAAAGCGAAACAACCGTCACAAATGCCCCACAATCGACGCAAACCACAGAGGCGGACGACAACACCACCAACGCCCCCGAAAGCGCACAGAGCGCACAGGACACGCCCGAAAGCAATGCGCCCGTCCTCTTCACTCTTTACGGTGAAACATTCCGAAAGGGCGACCGGGTGACAATACAAGTAACTGACAGTTACGACGCACACACATACACCGCCGCCGGCATATTGACAGGTTACGCAAGCGGGCAAGCACTCGCAAGCGTGCAAACCGACGAAGGGCGAACGGTTTACGGCTTCTTTGGTTCTGTGAAGCACGCCCCCACCGACCCCACCCCCGGAAAGGGGGACGGCACCCAGACCGCCAAAGAGAACGAAACCCCCGTTATAGAGCCCGTGAGAAATGACCGAATCCCCACGGCCCAGGATAGAATCAGCACGGACGGAATCGAAGTAACGAACCCCATCAAGGCCGCAGGCCTCAACACGCCGCGAGTGCTCCGACTGTCTGAACGTCGCGACATCGTGAAGGGCTGCACCGCCGAACAAGCCGAGCAGCTGCAGCGCATGGGCGGAAAAGCGACCCCCGTCGGGGTGGTGTTCCGGGCATCGAACGACAACCGCCACCGCTTGCACGTATGGCAGAACGAGCAGAGCCGCAAAGAACGTGCCGCCATACTTGGAGAGGGCTGGCAATACGTCGAAGGACTGAACACCGGCACCGAGCCGGGCGACCTGATAACCTGCATCGACGGCACGCAAGGCCGCGTAACGAAGAGCAGCCCGGAGTCGTGCGTCATCGAATTTGAGACCGAGATCGGCCAACGCCTGAGCGTGGCGGGCTACTTCCGCAGGGAAAAGCCCCGTTATAGAGCCTCTGAAAAATCACCGATTTTAGAAAAACAAAAATCGGGTCATGACCTCATGAAACAGGCCGCCGGCATGTTTGAGAACTATTAAAAAAATGTTTAACTTAACACTTCAAAAATAATATGTATTTAATCGGTATTCTTGCATGGGTTTTTATAGTCCTTTTAATCGGTTTACCACTTCTACCGTGGTACGTGTGGCTCGCCGTTGGTGTCCTGTCCGTTTTAGGCCACTGGCTCGATCACAGAAACAAAATAATTTAATCATAAACAACTAAACACATATAAAGTCATGAAAGCGTATATTAAAAACAATAACGGCGCGTTAACGCCTGCCGAAAACAGCAGCGCCGAAAATAGAGTGTTTTGCGGTTATTACGCCGCTATGGGTTACAACGGCGAGCGCCCTGGCGATCTGTTCGCGGTACTGTCCGGCCCTGTCCTCGTACCCGCGTATAACGTAAACGGCGAGCGCCTGAATGTCGGCAAAAGTCGCGCGGGCATGTCATATAACACACGATTAAAAAAGTGGTATAACGGATAAAAAAGCGTATTTTTCACAATCGGAAAAAGGCCGCCGTAAAAAGCGGCCATAACATAAAAATAAAATCATCATGGAAACAGCAGCAACAAAAACAGCCATTAACAGCAGACAGAAACGCGTTGACGATTTATTGCGCGATTATATAAACGCGTATTTTGAAGCGGTCGCCGATCCCGCAAACGTCCGCGTTATCATTCAGACAAATGAAGTTATTAACACGATAGACGCGAAGGATATCAAGTTAACGATTTACAAAGAATATATTTTTGAAAAACGCGACGAGCGCGGAAACGAGGCAAAGCACTGGCACGTATATTCGTCGAAGGGCGAAGGCGTCGAAATATCGCGTTTAAGCAATCTCTTTATATTTGTAAAAAGACTTATAACGCGAAAATCTGACAAAATAAAAAGCATATTCGCGGACGGTTACTAATATCGGAAAAAGGCCGATACCCTCGCGGGCGCCGGCCTTCAAAAGATAATTAAACAAATTGTAAACGTAAAACTTTACGGAAACAAAATGCGCGGCAAAGGTACGTAAATATTCAGTAAATACAAAAATATCATGGATAAAAAAAGAAAAGAGCGAAGCGACAAAGGGCAGCGGCACAACATGACCGCCTCCGCAAGAAAGACCAGGAGCGACAAAGGTAAGCAGCGCAAAAGGCGCGAATATCACGCCTTAACGCTCCGCATGGATCAGGACATTTACGAGCAGATGCTCGGACAACTCGACGGAAAATCAATTATGCGATTTATCAATGACACGATAAAAAAACACCTGAGCAATGAAAACATTAAATGAAGCGCTCCTCGAGCGATATCCGCAAAACGGCGCGATAGCGGAAAAATGGCTTATCGCAACTGGCCGCCCGTTTGCGTGGGACGAATTGACGAAGGCAAACCTCGCACTATTCGCGGAAAGGCTTACCCGCGAAATGGCTCAATCTTCAGCGCGTCAATACTGTGCGAAGTTAAAAGCCGTCTTAGAGATTCACAGCGACGAGCACGGCCTCCCGAAAGAGTGGCGCAAAATGTTAGCAGTTAAGGACGACGAGAGCCAACAAGTATATTTAACCGAGGAGGAGATACGCCGTATTATCGACTATAAGCCCGACACGATGACCGAGGCCACAGTTCAGCAACAGTTTATTTTGGGTTGCCTGACAGGTGCCCGCCACAGTGATTACAGCCGATTTACGGAGGCCAACGTAACGGCGGAGGGGCACCTTGTCTATGTGTCACAGAAAACGCACACGAAAGCGGAGTTACCTCTTTCGCCAGTCGCCTATAAAATCCTATTCGGGAAAAGCGGGCACTATGATGGCGCATACAAAAACACCGTGAGCGACGTGACGTTTAACGACACGATCAGGCGTATTTGCTATTTATGCGACATTGACAACACCGTGCAATTATACCGCCGCGGACAGTTTTGGACTGGCCCCAAATGCGACGCCGTTTCGTCGCACACGTCGCGCCGTTCTTTTTGCACCAACCTTTATTTGCGGTGCCGCGACCTCATGCTCGTGTCGAAACTTGCCGGGCATTCATCTACGACTATGACTGAGCGTTATATCTGCTGCGGCCTCGAGTCGCTGACAGACAACGCAATGGCATATTTTAGTAATTTTAAATAATTTATTTATTAATCAAAAAAAATCATTATGGAAAAAGTAATTTTAACTCCGTTCATCTGCCTTAACGACTTCGAGGGCATTGATAAATACTCGAAAGGCTTTCACAGTCACGGAGCGCCTAAGTTCAAAATTAAGCATATCCGAGTCGGCTACCCTGTGGCAGATTTTGGAAGTGGGAAATTTAAGGTTTTCACACTCGCGGAAAATCAGACACTAACAGCGGGCGAACTGCTGCGACTGATTAACGATTTTGTGGTCGGTGAACTGAAGAAAAGCGACAACACGGCGCATAAGAAGGAAGATTACTGTATCGAAAAGGTTGAAATACTACGTAATAAGGCCGAGGTACAATTTGGATCATGACGCTACTATGCGTCGCTAATATAAAAGCGGGCTTACTACCCGCTTTTTTTATTGTTTGCAAAAACGCCCTTGAACGCCTCCATGATAGTATTATCAAGAATTTTCGCGTATGCCCGCTGTGTCATGGCTATTGACGAATGCCCGAGGCATCGGCTCACGATTTCTACGGGTATGCCGTCATTCAGCCATATTGAGCCTGCCGTGCGTCGCCCCATGTGACTCGTCAGCGGCTTGTCGATTTTCGCCGCGTCCGCTACGAGTTTCAACTTGATGTTGTATTTCTGGTTCGGCAGTTTCGGCAGCACATATCCGTATTTGCGTAAAATCTCACGAGCCTTGTCTGTCATCACGAAAGCGAACTCGACGCCAGTCTTATGTCGGCACCCTGAGCACAATTCAAGCCCGTTTTTTTCTTTGTGACGCGTGAAATCATACGTCATAAGGTCGATATAAGCCATACCCGTATAACACTGCACCAAAAACAAATCACGCGCTTCTGAGAGGCTTTTAGTGGGCATCTCCGCCTTTTCTATCATGGCCACCTCGTCTTTTGTCAGATATTGGTCGATTCTCGTCGCCCCCTTGTTCTCATTCATGCGTTTTGTGACATACGGGTTTTCGTCGAGATACCCGTCCACTACAGCATCAGAGATGAAAAGCGACAAATTGCTCGTTATCTTGTATATCGTGGCCTGAGAATACGCCTTTTTGACGCTTCGCCCATAACTGTCCGTTTCCGTCCTTTGGTACGCGTGGAGCCATTCGGAAAAAGCCCGTATATTGCCCTGGGTTATATCCGTGAAAAACTTGATTTTCCCGAACTCGCACAATTTATTAAACATCGTCACGTATGATTTGTGTGTATGGTCCGTTATCTGTTTTTTCTTTGCCCCCATCCTTCTTAAAACATAGTCCAAAAAGGTCAGGGTAACGTCCTGGCGCTTCAAAAGTACAGGTATGGCCGATATATCCATCCGTCCGCTTTCCGTCATGTCAGCGATGATTTTATACACTTTTTTGCGCATTTCCGCAAGAATCGCGTTTTGCTCCATGTCCGCGCCGGTGCCCCGTATGTGATTTCCGTCTTTCGGTGCCTCGATCCATTGCGACGGATAGACCGATATACCCGTCGAGATGAATTTTTGTTTGTAATTATGAGATATGCGCAGGTCAATTTTCCCGGTTTTAGACTTTCCGGCGGTGTGCTTTCTGTCGAACACAAATTTTACTTTTGGCGTTTCCATCGTTTTTTAGGTATTTAAATTAGACGTATCGGTATTAAATAGGTATTAAATTTAGTATCTACAATTAACCACTATTCCCCACAATCGGAAAATAAAAACATGTGATACAATTCCCTTACCATGTTGTTTATCAGTCGGTTACAACCGAAAACGCCTGATTATCAGCAACAAAGAAAAAGGGGCTTTATTGCCCCTTCGTAGTGGATAGGGGAATCGAACCCCTATGCCAAGATTGAGAATCTTGTATCCTAACCATTAGATGAATCCACCATGTTTTGGTTTCTATCTCCCAGCCAAGCGGAAGCTGGGGGATTCGAACCCCCGGTACGGTAACCCGCACGGCAGTTTAGCAAACTGCTGGTTTCAGCCACTCACCCAAACTTCCTTTCCCGGTTGTGATACCGCAGCATTTGCTCTCAAATGCGGTGCAAAGGTATATGTATTTTTTTTAACCTCCAAATATTTTCGGTATTTTTTTAAAAAAATATATTGAAGGCATGATTGGGAGTTAATTATTTAGCTCTCGTTCAATGATTTCAAGGCACATGCGGCTATTATGATATGGGCACTTCCAAAAACCGGCCTTGTCATCATCAAGATTGAGAGACCCGTCTGCATGCCGGCTCCAATACCACTCTCCGTTCTCATAATCGACGAGACTGTTTTTGATATAATTCCAACATCTAAGAGATTTATAGAATGCCGCCTCATCGCCAAAGTACTGATAAATATTGAACCAACCTACAACGTTCTCCGCCTGTACCCACCAATGGAGGTCATCGTCAACATGGCCTGTATCTAGATTAGCCTCATGAATCATGGAGCCGTCTGGACGAAGCCCCTTCTGCGACGCTTCCGCTACCATCAGCACGACGGGCTCTACTTTGTTCAACACCTCTTTATCTCCCAATACAAGCGCAGCCTCGTGCAAGAGCCATGAACACTCTATATCATGACCATAACTTTCGAGATGGCCAGCACCACGTGTCCAATCCATCTCGAAAAAGAGATCGAGATGATGTGTGTCGGGATTGAGAATTTTGTCAGTGAAGATGCCTATGATGTTCCTTAACGCATTTTCTACACGTATAACTGTCTCTGGCGGCACCACAATATCGATAGGCAAAACGGATCCGATGACGGGTACGTAGTCACACGAAGTTGCCGCCTGCATCTCACGAATACAACGATAGAGATTGGCGTAGGGTTCAATGATGTGCAGATGGGTGTTTTGCGATTTGGGATAGTTGGCGTCAAGTTCTGAGAGGCGCATATCAGCAATGGGTTGCCAATCGCGCGTACACGCCTCAATATAACCATTGTACTCATGGTCAAATGCATGCTCCTGTATGCAATCGAAAAGTTGCAAAGCATAATCCAATGACTCGCGATCGCCCGTAGCACGAGTATATTCTGACAAGCCATAAATTGCGAAGCCTAAAGCATAGAACTGCTTCTTCGTATCGAGAGGCTGGCCTTTATAGTCAAGACTCCAATATACACCACCATACTCTTGGTCGATGAAATGGTCGATGAAATAGTCTTTAGCACGGGTGGCAGCATCTAAATATTGCTGGAGCCTGTAGTCACTCTCAGACCGGGAGTCATGGAGTTTAGACAACACCCTATAAGCCGCAGAAAAAGCCCAAAGAATGCGTGCGTTAAGGATTGCGCCTTTCTCTGCATCGGGATGTAACTGACCATTCCCGTCAATCCGTCCATAAAAACCGCCATTCTCATGGTCAATCATCTTTTCCATCCAAAAACGCAGGATGTTGTTTTCCAACACATCTAGCATTTCAAATTTCAGTCTGCTAACGGATTCGTTCATAGTATTTGTTGTAAATATAAAAAAGCGGACGGGGCTGTCCCCGTCCTTGCTTTAGATGTAAATCGTTTTATTTCTTAATTGGATACTTCATTGTAAGGAACACGATGCAGAGAGCGATGATTGCCGGGAAGATTGAGAAGAGCGCCCAAATCATGTTCTGCACAGCAGGCATATCCGTAATAGTGATGACTGTTTGTCCTGTAGCATCAGTACCAGAAATAAAACCTGCCATACCAAGGAAGAGTGCAACGAGCGAGCCGGAGATAGCCGTGCCGAACTTCTGTGCCATTGTTCCTGATGAGAAAATGAGACCAGTAGAAGATGTTCCGTTCTTCTCCGTAGCATAGTCGGCCACATCGGCATACATCGACCACAAAAGCGGAGAATAAAGTCCAATACCGACAGATGTCAGCACCACGATGGCGACAAGCACCCAGATGTAAGCCGGGTCTTTAGGCATAAAGAAGAAAAGCACGGAGAATGCCACGCATATGAGTGCAGCAACAATAAACGCTTTGCGCTTTGAGCCCATCCATTGCGTGAATTTCGGTGAGAGACCGCCAAAAATCATACAAGTGACCTCGCCGAAAGTCATAAACACGGTATAATTAATGATAAGACCACTAATAGTGATTTCCTTGCCTAAGATATAGTCAAACATATAACCAGCCACAGCATAACGGAATCCATTGAAGAAGTTTGTGCAAATACCAATAAGGGTAAGATATATCCACGGCTTATTTTTGAACAAGTCCTTGAACGGTTTGAACGAGAATTTCTCAGCCCTGACGGGTTTCAGTCTTTCTTTTGTCAGTAGTCCGCAAGCCAATGTTCCTGCCGCAGCTATCGCACCGAAGATTATACCAATGACCGCATACTGGTGTTGCTCACTACCTCCCACAATCTTTTGAACATACGGGAATGCAAAAAGCGTGATGAATCCCATAGCATAAGCTCCCACCATGCGGAACGAAGAGAACTGGTTTTTCTCATTGTCGTCGTCGGTCATCACACCAAGGAGTGAACCGTAAGGCACATTGACAGCGGTATACATGGCCATCATGAGCAAATAGAATCCGTATGCCCATATGCGTTTTCCGACAGGTCCGAAATCAGGTGTATAAAGCAATAGTGCAAAAATAAGTCCGAAAGGTATTGCCCCGTAAATTAACCAAGGGCGGTAAGTTCCCCATTTTGACTGTGTGCGGTCGGCCAAAGCGCCCATGAGAGGGTCGGTGACCACATCGAACATACGAGCAATCAACATGAGTGCCGCCGTATCAGCCACAGTCAGCCCGAAGACATTTGTGAAGAACAGCGGAAAGGCTATAGACATGATTTTCCATGTAATACCACCAGCAGCGGCATCGCCCAAAGCATAACCTATTTTTTCTTTTAAACTTGCCATAGAATGGTTTGAGGTTTGAAATTAGAGATTTGAGGTTTATTGTTATATCCCTTATATAACGGAAAAAAAGAACAATAATTATACTTTATCCCTTATTTTTCTTAATTAGGCGTTTGATGGTCTCAACCGACGCTGATGTGGTTAAACCATCCTGAGGCGTATTCATGCAATAATCGACAAGGCGGTCGATGGTGGAAGTGGCCACATGCATACGTGTATCTGACGAGGCATAATAAATGAATACTTTTCCGTCATCGTCGGCAATCCAACCATTTGCAAAGACCACATTCATGACATCACCGATATACTCTATACCCTCTGGAACAAGGAAATAGCCACCAGGCTGGGCGATGACATGGGTGGGGTCGTCGAGTGCAGTCATATACATGTAAAGCACATAACGCAATCCGCTGGCACAAGCACGTACGCCATGGGCCAAATGGAGCCATCCGCGGTCAGTCTTGATGGGATGAGGTCCTTCGCCGTTTTTCACTTCCATAATGGTGTGATAATGGCGCGCATTTATGATTTTCTCCTCAGTAACGACGGCATTCGTGATATCATCTACGAGCGCCCATCCTATACCACCGCCAGAACCTGTGTCGATGAAACCATCTTGCGGGCGTGTGTAGAAAGCATATTTACCATCTACAAACTCAGGGTGCAACACCACATTGCGCTGTTGACTCTTAGACTTAAGGTCGGGCAGGCGTTCCCAGTTGACAAGGTCTTTCGTACGTGCAATGCCGGCAGTGGCAGTAGCCGCCGAGAGGTCATTGGGGCAACTGTCATCATGACGCTCCGCACAGAACACGCCGTAAATCCATCCGTCCTCATGCTGTGTGATACGCATATCATAGATGTTGGTGGCGGGATTCACATCATCAGGCATGGTAATCGGCTCTTCCCAGAAACGGAAATTATCAATGCCATTAGGACTCTCTGCCACGGCAAAGAAAGATTTGCGGTCTGCGCCCTCGACACGTACGATGATGAGGTATTTACCTTTCCATTTGATGGCTCCGCTATTGAGTGTGGCATTCATCATAATGCGTTGCATGAGGTACGGATTGTCCTTATCACAGAAATCATAGCGCCACTCCAATGGTGTGTGCTCTGCTGTTACGATAGGGTATCTATACTTTTCATAAATACCATTGCCCCACTCCACGGGTTCGTTTTTCCGTGAAAGCAATTCTTCATGATGTGCCCTGAGGGCCTGTACTTTATTTTCAAAGTCTGTCATCGGATAGATTTATTAGTTTTTTAGAAATTGAAATGAATAACCCCTTCTGGTACTGGCCTTTCTTTTTTCTCCTCGTCCGCATTCGTATTCATATAATTTCCGTTCTCGGCATTCTTTTCATTTATATTCTTCAAGAATAACATTCTGGGATTGGCAGAAAAACGTTTGAAATCGGGTGCTTGTTTTTTATCCGGAGCAGGTCCGTAGTTTTCATTCTTCAAATTCCAAGCATTGCGCCATAGAAGCACATAAAGCGGTTGGCTCTCATTGATTGCTGGCAAAAGTTTTCGTGTGTACCAGTCAGATTCAGGATTATTTTTGAACCCTGTTTCGGTAAATGCGAATAACTTTTTATGTTCTTGTGCAATATTCTTTAGAGCCATTAATTCGCGCTGCACATCACCCATGTAGTTTTTCTTAGAGGCTGCGTCATAGATGTCTATTCCGATGATATCAACGTATTCATCGCCAGGATAGAACATGTTGAATTTTAGTCGTGTATCTTGACGGTTACTGCCCAAAGAATAGCACCACACGATGTTTTTAAGCCCTTTAGCCATCATATAGCGATAAGTATAAATGAATAATTCCTTATACTGGCCAGAAGAGCACCCTTTTGTACCCCACCAGAACCAATCCCCCGACATTTCATGCCATGGACGGAATATGACTGGTACAGTTTGCCCCTTACTGTCTTTTAGAGATGCGAGAAACGCAGCCACACGATTGAGCGCGGTATTGAATGCACGGTTAGCATTACCACGTTTAAGTATGGATTTCACGGGATTACCGCTGAGATCTTTATGGTTTTTTCCTGTAACAAAATTGACAGGATGCCAGCACAAAGTAACGATGCCTCCCCTTTCGTGATGTTTGATGATTTCCCGACGCATCAAGTCAAAAGGCACACCATCAAGATTCTTATCAGCACCTGTCTCAATCCGTCCGAGCTCAAAACCGACAACGGCGGGATAATCTCCACAAATGGACAGCACATCGCTCCTTCCGCTCTCATAGTGCCATGTCGTGCCATACACAGTATCGTCCTGATGACCTATCATGACGCCTTTATCTTGCAGGCCACGTAATCTATTGATCAAAGCTACGGCCGAACCCGTAGTTTGCGCATAGGAGGTAACTGCCATCAAAATGACGACAAAAGCCAATATTATTCGTCTTGTTTGCCTCATTATTATCGTAATGAAAGTTAAGATAGGAACTATATGATACTAAAAAACATTTATTAAACAACGATAGAATGGCTTTCTTATTGTATGTCTTTCAGGAACAACGTATTGTCCGCATCATATAGTTTTTTGAAGTCGGCGGCGCATGGAAGTTGCGGAGCCGGTCCAAAATACTCTTCTTTATAATTCCGCCAAGTATGGAAATAGGAGATAGGATATTTATCCATGACAGGTTTTAACACGCGCGTCCACCATGTACTGTCAGGAATGTTTTTGTATCCACATTCAGTGAGGGCTATCAATTTTCCGTTCTTCTTTGCGAAATCAGAAAGGAAATCAAGGTCGGCCGTGAGTTGTTTAACGAAATCTTCTTCTGTTCCCCACTGATAGGCATCCTCACCTATGAGCGTGACACGGTCATTGCCAGGATAACGCAGCAGGAATTGCTCCTCGGTCCAATTACCGTCGAGGTTGGGCGAATAACTCCAAAGCAGATTGTCAAGTCCTTCACCTATGAGATAGTCTTGCAGCATATTCCACAAACCGCGGAACTCTTCATCAGTACAAAGTTTTTGTCCCCACCAGAACCATGAGCCATTGTTCTCATGCCATGGTCTGAAGATAACGGGTATAGACGATCCCTTGTCCGTTTTGAGCGTTTTAAGGAAGTCACCAACACGCTGCATCCATAATTGGAATTTTTCATGTTGAGCGCCGCCCGGAAGAATACTTTTCACTACCACTGTCGAATCAACATCCCATGCTGTTCCTCCGGTGAGGGGGTTGCGGGGATGCCAACTGATAGTGATGATGCCACCACGGTTGTAATGATTGAGCACCTCCTCACGAATACGGTTAAAAGGCACACTGTCGAGGTTTTTCGCGTCGCCCATCTCTATACCACCAAGGTCGAATCCCATGACGGCAGGATAATCACCTACAGTAGCCAGGACATCACTGGTGTCGCGGTCCCACTCCCATGTAAGACCGTACATCGGATCATCCTGATGGCCATACATATAACCTTTTTGCTGGAGAGCAACGAGCCTGTCTTCCAGTTGTTTCGCCTGTGAAGCACTTTCGTCCTTTTTATTCTCACACGACATAATAGCAATTACCGATAAGGCAAAGAACAATATTTTTTTCATACAAAAGCGTATTATCTAAGTTTCATTTGTTTTAAGAGCCAGTTCTCCCACTCGTCCCATTGTTCTTGAAACCAGAAATGGGCGGTCATCTGATAGATGCTGAGGGTTTTAGGGGCCGTAACGACATTATAGGTGGCGTAGGCAGCCGTCGGAGGCACCACATCGTCATTGTAACCGAATGAGAACCAGCCTGGGCATGTAATGCGTCGCGCGAAATTAACTCCATCATAATAACGTGCGCCCTCCACTTTTTTCATATCAGGATTATTCACGCCATAGAAATAATGGGGCCATCCGCAAGCCACGCCTTTAAGAGCCGACTCATAATCGCACATGGCATCGTGGACGGGCGCAAAGAAAGTGATACGTTTATCAAGAGCAGCCACAGCAAGTGAGAGGAACCCTCCCTGTGACGAACCCGTCACGCCCACATCATGTCCGTTCCACTCGGGCAGTGAGGCAATCATATCGACCGCCCTGACGGCACCAGTCACTACTCGGCGGTAATAGTTTTTCTCAGGTTGGTCAAGATTGCTTTCCCAATAACCGTTGAGCGCACCCTGATTCAGGTCTGTATATACACTTTGTTTCATCGTGACGGGAATGCCATGAACACCTATCTCGAGCGTAATAGCCCCCTGAGATGCAGTCCATACATCTCCGCTATAGGGGCGTACGCCAGCCCCTGGAACGCGAAGCAAAGCAGGATATTTACCTTCTTTCACGGGTACGCACAAAATGCCATAAATGCGGCTTCCAGGATGGTTGTTGACAAAACTCACCTCATACACATTCACATCCTTTGTACATCGGTCGGGCAACAGTTCACGATGAGGATCGAGGTCATTGGCGCGAGCCTCATCGAGCGCTTTTTTCCAAAACTGGTCGAAATCTGCCGGGCATTGTGTGGCTGGCAACAGTTTTTCTGGCGAAAAGGCCGCAGTACAAGCACCGGTATAATCCTTACCATCAATATGCGCCACAACGCGCAACCGATAAAATCCTGGCGTTTTCATCGCACCTGTCCATTTCATGGAACCGTCTTTTAAGACAACACCTTGTTTCTTTACGTCAGGATACATTTCCGGTCCAGCCTCGAAATCAATCGTAGCATTATCGATAAGAGTTCCGGAACGCAACACATTCACGACGAAATTAGCCTTTTCTCCGACCTGATAATTCCAGTCCTTATGGTCAGGGGTTACTGTAACGGTGATGTTGTTGCCCCGAATCTGTGCTGACGTTGGCAGGACTAGCACAAAGGTCAAGAGTGTAATGAGTACTTTTTTCATTTAGAATAGAAGTGTTAGAGAGTTAAGAAATTTCACATTAGATTATTGATTAGTCTATAGGGACACATATGCCCCTATAGACTAAAGTTATCATTTGAATGAAGGCACCTGGTCGCGTGTGATAGCGATGGGAGAACTCACCCACTCGTTGAGGAATACTTCGGTATTGTATGGGCTATTGATATAAGGAGTGCCATTTGCATCCTGTCCGTACCAAGGCATAGCCCAACTCCACATGGCGCCGTCGGAAAGCATGTTTTTCCATCCGGGCATAGCGTCGCCCTCGCTGAAAGCAATGATTTTCTTTCCTTGAGTCATTGTGCGCAAAGCTTCAAATTGCAGACTGAGTGAAGCGTGGTAATCGGCGGTTTTGTCACCATGGTAATAGTCGCGTGATATGATATCCACATACTCATCGCCCGGATACCAATCGCTGTCATCGCCTGCCTCGGGATTATTCGGGTCTATGCCTTCAGCAGTCCATACCCACAGCACATTATTCACACCTTTTTCTTTGAATCTGTCATACATCATGCGCCAAAGTTTTCTGAACTGCACGGGACCGTCAGAACCCCACCAGAACCATGCCTTACCAGCGCCGCCATATTTACCGTAGTTGCCTCTTGCTTCATGGAGAGGTCTCCATAGCACGGGAATGCCTTTTTCCTGCAATTGCAGCAGATATCCCGCTATGATGTCGATATCGCGAATAGCGTGGGCATATTCCCATCGAGAAGTACGAGTGGCATTTTTAGCGGAAAAATCGGTCTGATCGGGATTGATGACATAACTATTATAGTCATTTTCCTTATCTTTCGAAGGAGGCACCTGCCAATGCCACATAATAGATGTGATACCACCATTATTTACCCAGTCCTCAACGACCTGAGTATTGGTATAGTCAATCCAGTTTGACGGATTGAGCGGTTTGCTGAAATGGAAGTGAATGAAATCGAACGTATTGATGGCCGGATATTTTCCGGTAATCTGATACAACGCTTCGGCATTCTCTATATTCCAGTTTACATTTGCGATAACCGCCGTGAGCATCTTCTTTCCGAACTGCTCTTTGAGATACTGATATAGTTTCACCGTCTCGGGTGTAGCATCAGGGTTGACAGGCGCTTCAGCAATGTTGAAGAGCGTCGGGTCAAAGCCATTGACGAGCATGGTCGAGAACGAGAACTTATAATCGCTGGCGAAGTCATAGAGATCATCGCGCACAGTAGGCTTCATCACTTCGACCGTATAGGTAGTGTTACCTTTGAGTTCATAGGGGATAATGAGTTGATTACCTTCGGCTCTTACGCCCTCATCATCGATGAAAGAACCATTGATGCGTATGGTGGCATGAGGTGGAACAAAGATGTTTTTGTCATAGGTAATGACAATCTGTTTCACCGTATCAACATCAGTCGCATCAGCGGCCGGAAATGTAGAAACGACTTGGGGAGCCTCTCCCGTAAATCGTGTCGGGTCATAACCGTAAGCCTGCCCCTTATCATCATCACCACAAGCGGCGAACAACATCACCGCCATGGCATAAAGCAATATATACTGTATTTTTTTCATGATTCAGCAATGTTTAATATTGTTTAGGCTCAATTCTGAATTGTCCCCAAGCATGGTCCACATTCCAGGGTGATTCACCATCAACGGGGTTGGGTTGCAACACCAGCTCAGTGTTTACCCACTGCTCTGATGTTGGCAGTGTGCTACCGGAAATCATCTCATTAAGAGGTATAGCCACTGTCATCCAGTGTCCATATGTGTTGGAGATTCCGAATTCGGAAATAGGATCGAACTGACGTCTTGGGTCGCCGTTATTTATCGTGATGCTATAACCACCATTGTGAGCTCCATAGAGTCCATTATCACCATAAGAATAATATGGGAAATTAGAATTGGTCCAAATCTCAAATTTCACAACATAATCCTCGGGATGAGCAGACGCATCCATCCATCGCCAGTTACATCCAAAACCGGTTGAATTCCAATCCCATGCATTGTATGTGCCGGTAATTCTCAGGAAACCATAACCGAGCGATTCAGGTCCGCCATCGCCACCGTGTGAGACGAGACTCTTACCCCAGTCATTCCACCAGCCCAGATCGCCGCTGAAATCGCCAAACATCAATTGGTCAGACATGCGGTAAGGAATGGTTTTCGAGCATTTCTCACCTTTTTCTTGCCATGAGAATGTAATCAGCGAATTGTCGGGACAATCCTCAGGTATTACGATACTAGTGTAACTCTCTGTGCAAGAGTCTGTCTTAATGACCTCACGATATCCCAGCGCCTCATTGGTAATGGTGATAGAGGCAGTTGAAGCGTCGGTGGTGTCGTTGAATTCGTACAAATCGAAGAAATCGCCCTTTACTCGTACTTCGTTCCCTTGCAACACAAACTCATTCTCCAATCCTTGCAAGTCAAGGTGAGGGATTGTAACATTGAAATTGACCTCACATTTACCTTGCTCTGTCTCATATTCAAGTTTCCCTGTCTCCACATCAGGCACCACACGGGGAATTCTGATCCATGAGTTATTGCTCTCAGCATAAATTTGCCTAACATCTACATCGATACCGTTAATAACCACTTTTTTCGGATGGCTAAGGTTTTGCCCTTGCAATTTGATGAATTGCTTAAGCACACCCACGGTGATGGGTGCAGACTGCTCAGCATCGGGTGTCGCGTCATACACTGCGGCGATAACAGGCGCACCATTGTTGTGGAAAAGATCTTCCACATCGTCATTGTATTTCACGACATCATTACACGCTGTCATGAACGAAACGATAAGTGCCGCCGCAAAGAATATATTTACAATCTTTGTTTTCATAATCATAACATTGAAAAGGTGATTTAGTTCCATCCCGGATTATTCTCCGTAATATTCGGGTTCGCCACCATTTCCTTCGTCGGAATGGGATAGAGAAGATTGCGCTCAGTACGCTGTTTATTGTTTCCTGAATCATCTTGATGGTTTTCCTCAGGCGTACCTTTATTAGTCACGATTGCATTCATGGCGTCAAGATAGATTCCCCAACGTATGAGGTCCCATCTGCGGTCAGCCTCGCATGCAAACTCTTTAGCACGCTCTTCGATAATTGCGCTTCTGAGAGCATTTTTACCCGGCGAAGAAGACATGAGTGTCGCATTGCTGCGCTGTCTTACCTTGTTGAGGTAATTGACCGCCTCAGCCTCATTTCCGAGTTCATTCTCTGCCTCAGCGTAGATGAGCAACACATCAGCATATCTCAGGAATGGCCACTGTGAGTCGGCGTAATCGGTCGCTTTATTTTTCACATCGTCATATTTCGTAGTGAAAGCGAGACATTCTGACGATTGGTTATACTGATAGGAAAGGCCTGTGGCTTTGTACTCTTCGGCCTGCTCCACCCAGTCGCCCATTTGCGTGATGCCTTGCACCTGTTCAGACCAGCTCTGCGGATAATAGAAGCAACCATTGTATTCTTCCTGATAATAATATCTCCAGAAGTGGCGTACACCCTGGGTGATACGATAATCTTGATTATCAAAGAGCGAATACCAGTTGTTGGTACATCCCACCCATCCGCCAGACTGCAAAAACTCGCTATTCTCTAAAGTATAGCCAGAATAGAACGAGTGAATCTGTGTGCGGTATTTGGTGTCACCGTCAAGGCTTTGGATAGCCCACATAAACTCAGAAGCGCCTCTGTTTGCACTTTTCCAAAGTTCGCTGTATTCGGACAGTTCATACAATCCGTATTGTCCGTCGATAACTTTTTTCGCCCATTCAGCGGCTTTTGCATAGAGTGCTTGCGCATCCATGTTTTCATAACCTGCCACTGCTTGTTTTTGGAAGGTTTCCGACGAGGGGGCGCGGTAGATTTGCACCGACTCACCATTGTGGTTGACCGTCTCATAGGGCGCGCCAGTTCTCACCGTGATTTGCGTACCAGCGGGCATGGCACATGATGCCATCGTGGCATATACCTTTGCCAACAACCCGGCAGCCGAACCTGCCGAAACATGTCCAGTCTGATAGTTGGGATCATCACGCTTGTACATCATTTGAGATGCATCGGTGAGCATTTGGATGATATGGTCATAAATCTCTTCAACCGGCACCCTTCCTCCGTATGCGTCTTCTCCATCAGCCACATCCGTTGCCATATATGGAATAGGTCCGTAAGCCCTTACAAGCAGGAAATAGCAGAATGCTTTTTGGAAATACAGTTCTCCGAGCGCGTTGTTTTTATAACTCTCATCAACAGCGGTCATGGCTTTGATGTATCGTTCTGCAACATTGGCATCATTGATAAGGTTATAAGGTCCGCTCCACATCTTATCGAGAGCACTTTCACCCTGGAAGTTGCCTGCGCCTAGTTTACCGAGCAGCCAGTCGGGTCCAGAGATATAATCAGCGTCGAGTTCAAGGACACGCGGGAATTCTCCCCAGCAGAACATATCGTAAAGCCAGTTGCTATACACGCCAGTAATCCACTCATCGACAGCCTCTTTAGAATCGCCCAGTTGGTCGGGACCTATAAAACTCTTAGGTTCCTCTTGCAACCAGTCATTACATGAAGTGAAGGTCATCCCTGCTGTGCAAAGGATAGCGATATATAAATATTTTTTCAGTTTCATAGCAGAATCATTAGAACGTTACACCGAGACTCATAGTAAAAGTACGTGCAGAAGGATAGGAGTAGATATCCACACCTCTACGTGCAGAATCATTTCCGCCAAAAGCGTTGACATCAGGATCATACCAACTGTAATTGGTGATGGTGAAAAGATTGGTAGCAGCGAATGAGATGCGCATGGCATCAATGCCTCTGATAGGTCTTGCCCAATTATAGGTAAGACTGATGTTCTTGAGTTTCAGATAGCTTCCATCTTCCACATATCTGTCGCTGAGCAGGAACGTACGCTGATAGCCAGATGAAGCCATAGGCCATTTTGCATTCTCATAATTATCGGCAGTCCACCTGTGGTCATAAGCATCGCGTGGTATGTTACCTATATTTCCGAGTGATATATCCATGAGGTTTCCGTTGAAGATATCTCCACCTTGTGAACCTTGGAACATAAAACTGAGTGTGAGGTTCTTCCATGTTAAATTGCTGGTAAAACCATAGACGAAATCGGGGTTGGTGTCGCCGATAATGGTTCTGTCGTCGTCGGCAGTGATTTTACCGTCGCCATTAAGGTCGCGGTATCTGATTTCACCTACGGCATTGGTGTTACCTGCTCCGAGATTAGGTCTTGCAATGGTCTCCGCATCATTGTCGTAATAACCGTCTTCCACATAACCATAAATAGCGCCGATGGGGCATCCGTTTCTTTGAATGAACACCTGGTCTGCACCATACCACAAAGTATTTGCGAACTGGTCACCAGCCAATCCGCCGATTTCATTCTTATTGAAAGAGATGTTCGCATTTACATCCCAATGCCAATCGGCCGTATCAATAACCTTATAGTCAAGTGTCATCTCCAAACCTTCATTCATGACATTACCACTGTTTGTAATTTTATTGGAGAAACCCGTATGCATTGGAATGATGACATTTTGCAACAAGTCACGAGTCTTTTTGTGGTAGTAATCAACAGTGAATGTGAGTCTGTTATTGAGGAAGCCGAAATCGATACCGGCGTTAAATTGCGCCGTGGTCTCCCACTTCAAATCAGGATCGACAGGACCTCTCCAGTTTTCTTGTGCAGCACCGCTGATGAGCGTACCATCATAAGAATAGTTTGCGGTATCGAGATGTGGTAACGTGCTGTATGCTCCGATACCCTGGTTACCAGTCTCACCATATGAAAGCCTGAATTTCAAATTAGAGAAGATATTCAAGTCTTTGATGAACTTCTCTTCAGAAGCCCTCCAAGCAATAGCCGCAGAAGGGAAGGTAGCCCACTTGTGTCTGTCGGTGAATTTGGATGAGCCATCCGTACGTACACTAGCAGTAAACAGGTATTTCTCGTTGAAGGTGTAATTGACACGTCCGAGGAATGATACCAGCCGTTGTTCACCCACATCGCTGTTTGGTTCATCTCTGGTAAGCGCTCTACCCACACTGTAATCTTTCGTAAGGTCGTCGGGGAAGTGAGAATAACCCTGCGAGAAATTATCCCATTGTCCTCTCTCGAATGTGAAAGCACCCATAACATTGAGTTTATGCACGTCATTGAAGGTCTTATCGAAAGTGACGATAGACTCTGCAGTGAGGCTTTTCCAAATGTTAGACGCTTTACTGGCTTTACCATTAATGGGCGACTTACCCTCTTGGGTATGCCTGTCATAGTAACTGCCACGGTGAGAGTCGTTGTATGACAATCCGAGGTTTTGTCTGAATTTTAAGAAGGGGAAAGGTTTCACCTCGAAGAATGTACTGCTGAACCAGTTGATGGCATCGAGTTGGTCTTTTGTATTCTTCACATAAGCGGCCGGGTTGGCTGCGAGCCAGTTAAGGTTGTCAGCCTGCGTGGTATCCATATTCGGGCCGTACGTCGGCGGGAAGAGGAGTGCCGAACGAACGACACCTGTATTATAATTTAATGTGTTGGCAAATTTTGTGACTGCGTTAGTGAAACTTGTGTTGGTTCCTATTTCCAACCAGTCATATACTTTACGCGCGATATTCACGCGGAGAGAATAACGCTCATAACCTGAGTTCTTGATTATACCGTCTTGATTGGCATAGTTGCCCGAGAAGGAATAATAACCTCTGTCGCTACCACCGCTCACACTAAGGTTATAATCCTGTGTCATGGCAGTCTGGAAAATTTCATCCTGCCAGTCGGCTATGTCGATAAGTGTTGAATTTCCGTATTCATCATAGAACCACTGCTGGCGTGAATAATCTTCGGGCGAACCAGTGTATTTACCCGTAGTATAGTCAGTGTGTCCGTTGAGATATTGGTAACCCCATTTTCCGGGATAAGGCAGATTCCCGTCTTTATTGTTATGATAAAAGACATCGTTGAGAACCTGTTCGTT